>LLBY010002023.1_pt3 | contig 26062 bp, 27 predicted proteins | sample 1489401 | NCBI WGS metagenome assembly LLBY01 (sample SAMN04092656, study PRJNA295927) | soil metagenome | biome: Soil prokaryotic community; feature: Bulk soil; isolation source: soil from tomato rhizosphere | host: tomato cultivar Hawaii 7996 | place: South Korea | collected 2011-11-01 | reverse complement strand
GGAATCGAATATCCTAGATCAGAATTGGGTAACAGCCTGCCAATCTGACTAACAATTCCAAATGTAAGTGTATTATCTAATCCATATGGATTTCCAATTGCCAATACGGGATCTCCAACCTTTAGGTTTGATGAATTTGATAAAGTGACGGGAACAAGCTTTTCACCTGCAGGGTTATCCAACTTAAGTATTGAAATGTCTCCATACGGATCTACACCAACAACCTTGGCGGTATAGCTATTGCCATTGTTAAAAGTAACAATGATGTTGGTGGCCGAACTCACCACATGGTAGTTTGTAATTATTATCCCCGAATCATCATAAACAAATCCTGATCCAAACTTCATTGGAATAGGAGCACCTCCAGTGGAATCATACAGGCCGCCAGGATAGTTTGGATCTTGGTACTCTGTTGTTATTTGTACGACAGAGTCTTTTACATTGTTAAAAACGTCATTTAACAGAGAGTTGTTTCCATTTCCAAAAAGGCCCAAATGTTCTTCTAAATTCTGACTTTGAGCAAATACAAATGAGATTGATTGTTGAGAAAGAAATAAACTCACCGCAAAAATTAAAATCAAATATAACAAACTACTTTGATGCAAAAAAAATCACTATGATATTATACCAATAATTATATTTATATATTATATTTAGAGAAAATTTATTTTTAGCATTTTAAAATATTCATCGTAAGAAAAACACAAGTTCACCAAGAATATTCCGGTAGTTATCGTTCCGCTGCACAAATACCGCAATCCCAACATTCAATGATCCGATTGTGCATTGACCTTGGAAGGTTTTGACAATAACGACAATAAATTTGTTATTTAGAATTGAATCATAAAATAATGTAGCATGGGTTATATAATTTATCTAGAAGATTGTACAGATGAAGCATCTTCTGGCAGATTCATTAGTTATCTCAACTTTTATAGTTACTTTGTCGACCAGTATAGACAAAGGTTTTCAAACTCAATTTAAAACAGCTAACACTCAGGTCCAAAGTCTAGTTAAAATCAACTTTGGTGACCAGTCCCTTGATAATAGCTGGTTGCATGCTTTTTGTGAATGTATTAATGAAAAAAAATTGATGCTGAATGCAGAGGTACAGAAAAATACGATTCCTTTGAAAAGGAACCTACAAAAAATCAAATAAAAACTTGTAATGGTAAAGTCTTGCTTGGAGAAACACTCATAGACTATGATTTTTTTGATGAACAGGGTTTTGATTTCGGAGGTCTGTAAGTCAAAATGACTTTGAATCCCAATATGAAAAACATCTTACAAATTTCATGCATTGTATTTTCTTTGCTAATAATAGCACAAATTTCAATTGTAGAGCCCGCAAATGCCTTGACAAGGTATTTTAATTGCGTAACAAGGGCAGCAAATCATAACGGTACATTTTCTATGGAAAATGCAGAAGTGTGCTATGATAAAGTATTCAAGGGAGCCGCAGACAATGATGAATTTGGAAGATTTATCAATTAGCTGGTCCACCTGCAATTTTTTAAAGTAATTCATGCAGCCTGCTTTACCTCTGTACAAATATTAAATTATAGTAGATTTTAAAACGCCGTCTCTCTTTTTCTTTTTAACTCGAAAGAATTTTAGTTTAATTGACTTGACTAGAATTCTGTGCCCAGATAAAATTCTTTTTGTTTTGTAAATCTTGGCACGTTAATAAAATAATGGACTAATCACTCCGGTATTGTATGCTGTAGATGGACCATTGATTAGAGAGAATCAGGATATGGAAACTGGTTTTGGAAGAAACCCGATTATTTCGGTTAATTTATAATAACTTTGGAAGTTACCTTTTTATCTATTTGTCTTTTGAAGGATCAGTGTATTGGGATATGGGTAAGTTGGAGTGGAAAGTGTTCATTTTAGGGAGGACGATAAGAGATTGTACTTTATAAATAGATATTTAAAATTAAAAGAAAAGATTCGAGAAATCCGTATACTAGCTTTAACTGGTATAACTGAAGCCGGATCAGGTCATCCGGGAGCATCCTTTTCCGCTGCTGAGATAATGGGATCACTTTATTTCCAAATAATGAACGTAGATATTTCCAATCCGAGATTACGTCAACGAGATTATTTTATTAATTCAAAGGCGCATTCGGCGCCCGGGTATTACGCCACTTTGTCATTGGCTGGCTCTTTTCCAAAGGAGGAAATGAAGACTCTAAGGAAACTAAACTCCCGACTTCAAGGACACCCCGTAAGGTACAGCGAATACCAGAAACATCATAGCGTTCCAGGTATTGAATACTCTGGTGGGTCAGAAGGCATTGGACTGTCAGTCTCAATTGGTTTATGTTTGGCAAATAGACTTGATAAACAAGACAATACTGTATACTGCTTGCTGGGAGACGGGGAGACAAACGAGGGACAGGTCTGGGAGGCTTCTATGGCAGCTTCAAAATTTAAACTTGATAACTTGGTAGCAATATTGGATAGAAACAAGATCCAACAAGATGGCTTTACAGAGGATATTATGCCTATAGATCCGATTAAAGAAAAGTGGAGTTCCTTTAATTGGGATGTCGTAGAGGTTAATGGTCACAAAATTGAACAATTGGTGCCCGAACTGCTAAATAGGCCTCCAAACAAACCCAAAATAATCATAGCAAATACCATAAAAGGAAACGGAATAAAACATATGGCCAACAATCCTCAATGGCATGGTAAGGCACCTTCAAAAAAACATTTGCCATTGCTCATTGAGGAGCTTGAGGGTGAATACTTGATATCTCCCTCCATTATCGCAGGGTCTACCGGAATCGAAGAAAAGAGCCTAATTAATAAAATTGAACTTGCAGAAAAATTCGGAGCAGATATGATTCACCTGGATGTGATGGATGGAAAATTCGTACCAAATACCACTTTTTCTTTTGATGTTATAAAGAATCTAAGAGGGATCACCAAATTGCCATTTGACGCGCACTTGATGATTCAAAGTCCTGATTCTTATTTGGATTCCTTCATTGATGCAGGATGCGATATAATTACAACACATAGCGAAGTTTGTAACGGTGAGAAGGAATTTGAGAAAATGAGTGCAAAGTTAATTTCCAGTGGCATAAGTCCTGGATTGGCAATAAACCCCGCTACAGATTTGCCTGGGTGGATTTATTCACACTTGGATGATCTGGATGTCTTGATCATAATGTCTGTAAATCCTGGATTTGCTGGCCAAAAGTTTATACCAGAAGTGTTACCCAAGATGAAAAACTTGATACCAAAGTTGAGGGAAAATGGATACACAGGATATATTGAGGCTGATGGAGGAATAGATCAATCGACCATAGAAAGCTGTTTTGAAGTAGGCTGTAGGATTTTCGTCATGGGTAATGCAATTTTTGGTTCTGAGGACATAGACAAGAGGATTTCAGAGACTAAATTTAAGCTAGATTCTCATCTGGAACAAACATTACTGGATAACTCGAAGAAATTGAATATCCGAGAAGATTGGATCAAAGGCAGAAAAACTATATTGGATCGATACGAAATTAAAAGTGTATAAATTAATGAAAATGTTAACTGGATACTTTGCCCCTGCTTATGCTGCTGCAATTCTTGACAAAGAAAAAATTATTATGTGTAGGTGAAAAATGATTTGTACTCTTTGAACACTACCAATGAAATTCGCTTCTCCGACATGAGATCTGCATATGGTGAATCTCTTGTAAACTTGGGCAAAAAATACCCCAATATTGTATGCGTAGGTGGAGACACTACTGACTCACTAAAGACCAAAAAATTTGGTGAAATGTTTCCTGATAGGCTATTTAATGTAGGCATTGCCGAGGCAAACTTGGTTTCTATTGCTGCTGGGCTCGCAATTGCTGGAAAAATTTCTTTTGCAAGCACGTATGCTGCTTTTATTCCCGGACGCTGCCTTGATCAAATCCGCAATGCAATTTGTTATCCTAATCTGGATGTAAAAATTGTTGTATCTCATGCTGGGTTATCTGTAGGACCAGATGGGGCTTCTCATCAGCAAATCGAAGATATCTCTATAATGAGATCGTTGCCAAATATGAGAGTACTCGTCCCTGCAGATGCTCCATCAGTCAAGAAATTGTTAGAAAACATTGTGCAAATTCCAGGTCCCTTCTACGTGAGGCTAGCAAGACCATCTACCGAGGAGCTCTACCCAGAAGAGACAGATTTTGAAATAGGCAAAGGAAAAGTAGTAACTGATGGTGCTGATTTGAGCATTTTTGCGTGTGGTACTATGGTCTCTGCATCTCAAAAAGCAAGTGATATTCTGAAAAAAGAACATGGAATTTCATGCAGGGTTATTGATATGTATTCCATAAAACCAATCGATACTGATTTGATCTACAAATGCGCCAAAGAAACTGGATCTTTGATTTCTGTTGAGGAGCATAATGTTGTGGGTGGCCTTGGATCTGCAATTTCTGAAGTAACATCCGACATATGCCCTACCTTTGTAAGAAAAATAGGTATTAAAGACAAGTATGGTGAATCTGCAAGAGATGAGGAAATCGATTCACTTTTAGACAAATATGGGTTGTCTCCGAAAGAAATAGTAAGAAATGCTGTAGAACTAAATAAAAGAGAGAAAAAATGAAGATTTTTTTAGACACAGCCAACCTAGATTCCATTAAAAAATATAGTGAAATGGGCATTGTGGATGGTATCACTACTAATCCTACATTGCTTTCAAAAGAAAAGGGAAATCCCATTCAAACCATGAAAGAAATTGTGCAATACATCAACGGACCGGTCAGCTTGGAAATTGTAGCCAGTACTTTTGATGAGATGATGGATGAAGGATTGAAACTCGCAAAATATGGAAAGAATGTAGTGGTAAAAGTGCCAATGACTATGGATGGACTTAAAGTTGTAAATGCGTTGAGTAGCAACGACATTAAAACAAACGTTACTTTGATATTTTCGGCTAATCAGGCACTGCTTGCCGCTAAAGCAGGTGCTACATATGTAAGTCCCTTCATTGGCAGATTGGATGACATTGGAAGTGAGGGGTTAAACCTTGTTAGCGAAATAGTTCAAATTTTTGCAAGTTATGATATATCTACGCAAGTGCTGGTGGCCAGCGTACGTCACCCTCTACATGTTATAGAATCTGCAAAAATGGGCGCAGACGTAGTCACACTTCCTCCAGATATTTTAGACAAGATGATACGACACCCATTAACAGACAAGGGACTAGATTTGTTTTTAAATGATTGGAAAAAGCTAGAAAAGGAGCATCCAGACCTCAAATTCTAACTGGTTTATTCTAATCTACGGTTAGCAGACCCAGAACCTTTTTGGGTAAATCTTGTAATCTTTTTTTAGACAGTGTTAGTGTTCTCTGGTAGTTAAGATACTTTAGATTATGGCCAATGCCTATTGCATCCCCTAGGTCCGCGCCCAAACCTATTGCAATCATTTGAATACCACTGCGCTTATAGGATAAAACGATGGATCTCACCGCATCCATGTCAGATGGCTCACCATCGGTTAATGTTACAAATATGTCTGGCTTAAAAGCATTGATACTGGGATTTAGTATTTTGTAAACCTCACCTAATGGTGTTCCACCTAATGGCCTTACTTGCATCAGTCTTCTGGCATATAACGCTCCCCATCTGACAGAGGGGGGTTTTATTATCCAGCATTTAACAGAGCGAGATTCTGTGTTAAAAGCGTAGATTGAAAATTTTATTCCCAAATAATCCAGTCCTTCGCATAACGCTACAGTGGCCTTCTTATATTCAATTTCGTTATCTTCGATACTACTAGAAAGGTCCAGCAATATCGCAATCTTGACATTTATGGCAATTTTTTTGTCCTTGATAAAGACTTTGGGTTGTCTCTCTATGTAGTTTTCAACTTCTATCTCTTCTCCAGTAAAGTCATATCTTTCTCTCCAACCGCTCTTCCATTCTTTGAGAGCAGTCTTGACTTTGTTTATCAAATTAAAGTCGTATATTGCATTTTCGTTAATACCGGTATTATCTGGGATTGCAATGGACAAATTTTCAGTCGACTCAAATCCCTTGTTATCATTTTTTTGACTCTCTTTTACGATTATCCTAAATTCCTCATTAATGTCGTCTCCCTGAACGATCTCTTTTTTTAATTTCTCAATTTCGATTTCCTTTGTCTTTATTTTTACCAATTTTTCTATTTGAGATAATATCTCTTCTTGTTTCATGGATAATCCTACTTTACTTTTGGGCATAAGCATGGGTATCGGAGGAGCCGACATCAATGAATCAACTTGCAAAATCTTGATAATTTGTCTGGTTTCTTTTTCCAACCATTTTTGATCTTCGGTTGGGTCATGTGTTTTGTTTTTGAGATTGAATTTCTTTACATAATCTTTGATAATTTCGTGGGCATACTCTGAAGCCTTTACCACTCTTTCGTTTTCGCCGCCAAATAATTCTCCCTTTATATAACCAGTCAAAAAGTACTGTGAGAATGCCTCTAGAACTTTATTTCTACCATGAAGAGAGTTTAAAAGTGGCTTGTTATGCCATGAAAGACCCTCATAAAAAATAATTTCTTTAATCATACCTTTCCATTCTTCTAGCCCCAAAATTTCTACTCGTTTTGTCTCAAGGATATTAAAAATGAATCCAAATACTACATCAGTATCAAAAATTTTAAATGAATATTTTAGTCTTATAGATTCATACCATAGTAACGTTCGCCATTGTCTATATTTTTGAAAAATATTGCCATAAAAGTAATCTAAACCCGGAAGGGTTATTCTTTTTTTTTCTAAATTAGTTGAAGTTTTTCCTTCTCTGGAAATATGAATCGTAGAATCGGAACTATCCGACCACCTGCGAGAAAGAAAAGTAGCAATTTCTAGTAACACATCATTTCTGATATGGATATTTTCCAGATCCATATCATCAAACCTTAGAATTGACTCGGGTTTTGTTTTTATCTCTGATTTGGAGTTTGTCTTGGTAGTATTGCTAGTGTTGTAAGTGTTTGATAAGGGAGCGCCTATCTTGGATTGTTCTTTCTCTTCTTCCTCTCCGGAGGTTTTCTTCTTATTCCAAAAGATGGACATTTTTTCCCCTAATTAACATCATAAGAAAATAGAAGCGATAATATCCATGACTTTTCTATATTCGATTTCGCCCCATTGATGATAGACGTTTGCAAAAACTATTTCGGCTGCATCTTTTGCATTTGTACCGCTTACTACTAGTTTAGAATATGCGATTGTTTCCCTCAAACTCGGACTATAAAAAATTTCTTCCAATGAAGCAGCTTTTCGCAAATTACTTGCTAATTTGATAGCACTTCGAATGTTTTCTTCTTGAGTAATGTTGTTTATATTTACGTGCTTTCTGATAATCTCCAATTCAGTTTCTTCAGGTGGATAATCTAGCATTATTCTTATTGGGAAACGACTCAAAATTTGTGGGGGGAGCTCCTTTGTTCCTACATGAGATAATGGGTTTATCGTTCCTATTACAAACCAGTTGTCCTTTGCTTTTATCGTCTGGCCGTGAAATTCTTTTAAAACAATTTGCCTTCTGTCGTCAAGCGCTTCATCAAGTCTTAACAACACATCAGGTTCAGCGGCATTTAATTCGTCCAGATACAATATATCACCTTGGTTCATCGAATGAACTAGTACTCCATTGACGAAATTAATTTGACCATTATCTAAAGTATTGGTACCTATTAGGTGTGATTCTCTGGTTCTTAAACTAAAGTTTACCGAAGATAATTCCTTGCCCATCTGGGAGGCAAATTTTCTTACAAGAGTTGTTTTACCAGTACCCTTTGGACCTATAATCAAAACAAAAATTCCTAATTGATATGCTTTTTGAAGCGTATCAAAAGCATGATTCCAGTCAATATACTCGATGTTTGAATCGCTGGCTGTAGACATCAATTTAAATTTTCTCCCTCTTCTATCTAATTAAAATATATCGTAAGTATTAAGCCTGGTGTCCAACTCGCCTCTAGGTATCTCAGAACTAGTCGATAATTTTTTTGATGCAAGTTACATTTACGCGTTTCTATGCTAATTGTCTGTTAGGTTAAATAGACTGATGTCCCATAAAGAAAATTCAAAACTTGAAATTCTTAGACTAGAGGCGAAGTCGGCCGTCGGAATTTATTATAGAAAAGAACTCTTGCTTTGTATTGTGATTTTCTTTGAATATTCCATCCACAGCTGATGTTGTAAATTCTGCAGAAGTAGATTGTGTACCCCTGGCAAAGACACAAGTGTGAATAGCCTTAATCACTACTCCGACACCTTTTGGCTCCAGTCTGTTTTTAATTTCTTCAAGAATTTGGTATGTTAGTCTCTCTTGCAGCTGAGGTTTTGAAGAAACCTTGTCGACAAGACGTTGAAACTTTGACAGACCGAAAATCTTGTTATTTGGTATGTAACCTATTGCTACCTCGCCAAAAAACGGCAAAAGGTGGTGTTCGCAAAATGAAAATAGCCTAAGATGATTTCCAATTATCATATCATCATGGTCGGCCTTGAAAGCCGTGAATTTTTCATAGGACCTTTTTCTATACAGCTCTTCACCAAAAGCACGCAACCTCCTGCTTGTTTCTTTGTCATAATTTTTGTTTTCTCCTCCGATTAATCTGTAATAACCATTTACTGTTTCGTTTAATTCGTCTCGGGGAACGTCCATGTATATCTCGTCGGTCAATCCCTTACTTTTTAATTTCATCTTTTCTTTTGCAACCATTTTGATCTGTATGTTAACTAATAATACTGAAGGAATTCAAATAAAAATCCTTTCGTTATTTTACTAAATGATTTCATAGCAGCATAGGATATCTTCAAAAGATTTTAAAGGATTTTTCGAATCGATGTCAATTTTGCGTAACATGAAATGTTTGTCTCGAATTTTTCTTTCAGTTGAACAGGAGATCACTATTTGATCTTTTTTTGCAAATTCTTGTAACCTGCTGGCTATATTGACGTTATTACCAACTGCTGTAAGCTGATTATATATCAAACAAACTCTTGCAGGACCTGTATTAATTCCACACTTTAAATCAAAATCAAACAAGCTTGCCTTATTTTGAGCTAATTTGTTTATTCTGTTATTCTCTCGTATTGATTGCGATATCTCCACCCCAATTCTTTTTTTTACTCTTATTCTACTTTGATTTTCTTGGAGCGATGGTCTACCCAACCACTCGTTTTTTAGTTCCTCTTTCATAGATTTAAAACTATTACGTAACTCTATGGCCGCATTAATAGCGTCTAGCGCCCCTTCGTCGGCGGATTCAACTTTGCCTTGGCGATTATCAAAGGAGCCAAACCAAGACATAATGCCATCTCCGATTGCCTTATCCCAAACTCCATAATTTTTGGTTATAATTTGTCTTGCTATGTTGTAGTATTTCTCTAGAAATTCTAAAACGATCTGTTCCTGATCAATTTCATATAAAGTCCTTGCTAATCTTGAAAATCCACTAATGTCCCAAAATACGATAGTTATGGGCAGTTTGTAGGTTTCAGTGAGAATTAACTGATTGTCGCTATTTTGTGCCAGGTTCTGAACACTAGTTTGAAAAAATAGCTTTTCTGACCCCAAGAACCCTCCCTGATTAAGGACATCGATATTGTGTGACATTGACAATGATTACCAATCCATATATATATGCTTTTCTAAAAATTTTACAATATCAAATATTTATTTTAATTTCTAAATTTGTATTGAACATCATGATATATGAAGTATGAGTTAAATTGACTCTAGTCATTCATAAAAGTGAGAGTGGGAGTGCTGGATTTTACTTGTTCTGATCCTGGCGAGTTGATTGAATGCGCCAAACTTATTGATAGAGGGGGAATCATCATATTTCCTACCGACACAGTTTATGGCATTGGATGCGATCCATCCAATGAAAGCGCTGTAAGAAAATTATATAACCTCAAGAATCGACCCCTGACCAAGACTTTACCTCTACTTACTTTTTCACAGATAATGGTTTCTGAAGTTGCTCAAGTTTCTGTCCCTGCACGCAAACTAATGGATCTATTCTGGCCGGGTCAATTGACCATAATTCTAAAATCTAACGAAGTGTGCAAAAATTTAGGATTCTCTAAATATGTTTTTGACGGCCTCACTCAATCTATTGCCTTGCGAGTTCCGGGCAACGAATGTATAAAAAAGGTAATTGAGGCAACAAAAACCAAATTTTTGGTAGGAACAAGCGCCAATCTCTCCAGGTATCCTTCGTCTAATAAATTCAACCAATTGGATTCTGAGTTGGTCTCAAGGTGTGATGCTGTGATTCATGATGAAAGATTAAAACTAAAAGAACAATCTTCGACTACAAAAACAGGTGGCGAATCGACAATCATAGATCTCACAGATGAACAAAACCCCCGGATAATTCGTCAGGGGATAGTACCAAAGGATAAAATTATTGAGGTACTTAAAATCGCTAGTTAGGCTATAATAATATGGATTTCAATTTTGTTGCCACAACGTTTAGGTTTAGAGAAGAAGACCTTATGGATGAGCTGGAAGACCTTTTTTATGAATTTGGAGAAACTGACTTGGAAGTAAGTGAAACAAATGTTTCGGGATTGATAACTGGCAAGTCTTCTTCTACAGATCCAAGGGAGTTTATCTCTTTTTTGCGATCAAAGTTAGAGAATTCATCTTGGGAAATTAGATACTTGTTACGATTTATACCAATCCAAACCGTGGTGGTAACTGAGATTGAAAATATCAAAAATGCATTGGTAAAATTAGTTGAGGATTCCCAGATCCCCATAGATGAACCAATAAAAATTCTTGTAGAAAAAAGACATACACCACTAAAAAAAATGGACATCATTGATGCTGTAGGGCCTCATATCAAATTGCCAGTTGATCTGACGAACCCAAAGTGGATACTTTTAGTCGAGATAATTGGAAAATATTCCGGAATTTCGGTATTACCACAAGATCTATTGTTTAGCTCCATGATCGAAAAGCGAGTTACCGAATGATAATTTTTTTTGTTGCTACTGCAAAAGTAGAAAGCAAAAGCGATGGGCTGTTTATTCTAACTAGGCTAAAGAGATCGCTGCTCTTTCAACTAAGAATTTCAAGAATTCGTCATTGCAATTTAACACTGTAGAGTTTTTGTCTTTGATCTTTTCTCTAAAAAATTTTTCAATGATATAATCTCTCTTGTAGGTGTCTGCAGCAATCAAATCTTTAATTTCGGTTTGTGATACGTTTTCGTAATCCAGATGACCATACATTGCAAAATCGCGTTCGAATTCTTCAAAGATGTGATCATCATCTGAGATTATTATTATCACAAAATCCTTGTTGGATTTATCGCCAAAATTAACTTTTAATGCTTCATTTATCTGATCAGTACAACAAACTCTCAGCAAAAATTCGATCTCGATATTTTTTATGTGCGAAACTATGTTCCTTTTCTTTCTTTCGCTTAATATTTTCATGATTCCAGCAATGTGCTCGCAGCCAAAAACCAGCTTAGAATCTAAAAATACAAGATCAGCCTTTTTGTATTTTGGATTTGCCTTTATCTCATTATACGCTTCTTTTACATCCTTGTCTATGTAAAATTTCATCGGGACAATTTTGGCTTTCAAACTTCCAACCACCATGACGTTATTTCTGAAATGGCTATCCATCACCAAAGGAATATTGCACTAATCCATGCTAATATCCTTCCGCTATCTGTGCAGTTGTACACGCTAACAAGTGAAAATGAATTTTCCAACTGACATATTGATTACATGGCCCTCATCCTTACTTGATGAATGTGTCAAGATGCAAGTCTCTTTTTCATGAATTCTCGGCTGCTATACCACTAAATCGGTTATTCAGTCTTCATTGACCATACAAAAACTCAATATCCTCCCTACCAGTATTTTTCCCATTGAATAGTCATGGCCTTGGAAGCACCTATTGGAGTGAAGTAATCAAAATACTCCGTAACATCATCCCCGTATATGATAAGGTAAATAGCGCAATATCGATGGGTAAGGATAACCAGTTTAGAATTGAGGGTATACTCAAGTCTGTTTTTCCCGGTAACAAGGTATTGGATGCAGGGTCTGGTTATGGTAACATGTCTAAACTAGTTTTGGATAATGTTTCAAGGGACGTAACGCTCCATTTTTATGATCCCATCCCCGAGATGCTCAATGGCATACCTGGCAACTTTAAAGGTTATGACGCGAGATTCCATATGTGTAGCGGGATTTTTGAAAAAATTCCATTTAAATCCGAATCATTTGATGCGGTTATTTGTGGATATTCAATACGAGATGCTATAGACTTGGAAAAGGCTTTCGAGGAGATTCATCGAGTTTTGAAAGTTGATGGCAGGTTCCTGATTGTAGATTTGGGAAAACCAGATAACATTCTGGCACGGATACTAGTAACGGTGTACCTAAAGTATATTTTAGTGGTGGTAGCCTTTTTAACAGCGGGAAAGCAGGGTCTACCTTTTCGAACACTGTATGGAACGTATTTGAGATGGCCCAAGAATAATGATTTGAATCGGCTTTTATCAAAAAAATTTTCAAAAGTTGATTTTCGAAAAAAGCTCCTTGGTGGTGCCATTATAGTAATTTCTTACAAATAAGTCGCTAATACCCCGTTATGTCGGCCAATTCTGTTTTAGTGGTGGTATAGGCAGCTGCCGCAGTAGTTGTAGTTGTAGTATAGTTCTATTACCGCAGTAATCCAAACATGTATGGCGTCATATTTTGCCTCTGGACTCGTATTCGACAAGGCAAGTCTAGTAATAATTCAGCATTATTTTACATTAATAATGTAAGGTAAATTTTTAAACCGAATACAATATTGGATTTTTATTGACAGATCAAAACAAAATCAAATCTATATTTGAGGATTCATTTAAGAATCGAGTTAAGGTAATCACAGAGGAGACTGCAAAGGGTATTCTCTCCGACTATCAAATTTCTGTACCTGGATTTGCATTGGTGAAAGATGAAGAATCTGCTGTCGCCGAAGCAAAAAAACTTGGATTTCCCCTAGTTGCCAAAATAGTTTCACCACAAATTTTGCACAAGACTGATGTAGGAGGTGTTAAAATAGATTTAAAAGATGAGGAATCTGTCAGATCTGCTTTTAACGATATGTACAACAGGCTGTCAAAAGATTATGATGTAAAAGGAGTTCTTTTGGAAAAAATGGTTCCCAAGGGAGTTGAGATGATTGTGGGGCTACAGAACGATCCTCAATTTGGTCCGGTTATGATGGTGGGCCTGGGTGGAATATTTACCGAATTGTTCAAGGATGTTTCGTTTAGAGTTCTTCCAATTTCAAAAGATGATGCATTAGAAATGATTGAAGAGCTGCAAGGAAAAATGCTTCTCAAGGGTTACCGGGGATCGGAACCAATAGACCTGAACGTTTTATCCGATGCGTTGCTAAATATTAGCAAATTGGGGTATGATATTGCACCGTATTACGAAAGTATTGATTTTAACCCGGTTATCGTTTATCCAAACAGCTATTTTGTAGCGGATGCAAAAATCTTACTGTCTGAGCAACCTAATCATAATGTAATTTCTGTTGACCAGCCAAATTCTACACATATGGATCAATTCTTTAATGCCAAATCTATAGCATTAATTGGTGCCTCACCCGAAGTCGGTAAGATTGGAAATTCTGTATTAGAAACCCTGGTAAAGCATGATTACAAAGGTAAAGTTTATCCGGTAAATGCCAAGGGCTATCCTGAGATAATGGGAATTCCCGCATACAAGAGTCTGGAGGAAATTAATGATCCAATTGATGTGGTCGTTGTCACTGTTGACTTGAAATTCGTGCCTGACCTGCTAAGGATTTGCGGACAAAAATCCATACACAATGTCGTTATTATTTCTGGTGGAGGGAAAGAACTAGGTGGGGAAAGAGCCGCTATCGAACAACAAGTAAAGGAACTTTCATCGCAATTAAAGATTAGAATAATTGGACCAAACTGCATCGGCATGTTTAATGGTGAAAATAGATTGGATTGCGCTTTTCAGGGCCATGAACGTATGTTGAGACCTAAGAATGGAAACGTAGCATTTTTGTCACAAAGTGGCACTATAGGCATTGCATTTATGGAACACTCTTTCCCATTTGGTATGAGCAAAATGATTTCCTATGGAAATCGTTCTGATGTCGACGAAGCTGACATGATCTGGTATCTTGCTGAAGACCCTCAAACGAAAGTTATCGGCTTGTATGTTGAAGGATTAGGCGATGGCAGAAAATTCGTAAATACTGCTAAACGAGTTATTGGGGACAAAAAGAAACCAATTGTAGTATTTAAAAACGGGCGTACAACTAGAGGTGCTAAGCAAGCTGCCTCTCACACAGGCTCTCTTGGTGGGACCTTCAGTGTTGTAAAAGGGGCATTTACACAAAACGGAATAATTTCAGTAGACAGTTATGATGAACTTACGGCCTCTCTTAAAGCACTGTCTTGGCAACCAATTCCTTCGGGTAATAGAGTAGCGATGGTCACAAATGGTGCCGGACCAATTATTGCGGCCATCGATCAGTTTGAGAGACTGGGGTTGCAAGTTGCTACGCTCAGTGATCAAAGTATGAAATCATTTAAGGAACACTATCCTGCCACCTATGTGATTGGAAATCCATGTGATGTTACAGGCTCTGCAAATGCTGACGACTACAAGTTTGCAATTCAAACCTTTATGGACGACCCTAATGTGGATATCATTATGCCTTGGTTTGTTTTCCAAGACGATCCATTAGAGGAAAAAATCGTAGATGTTCTAGCAGAATTTAACAGACTTGGCAAAAAGCCGATTTTAGTAGGTGCACTGGGGGGTCCATTCACTCAAAAGATGGCTAACAAGCTTGAGGATAACAATGTCCCAGTTTATCAGTCGGTAAACACTTGGAGCATAGCCGCAAGTTCATTGGCCAAATGGGCCGCACTATCTAAAAAATAGACATAAAAAACCATCAAATTTTTACAACGTTTTTCTCTTTTTTTTAGTTTATTTATAGGAAAACCTTATTAAATTTGTTCGCATAAATATAGTATATCATGGCAAGTGTTCAACAACCAAAGATTATCGACGTTACTCCCAAAGCAGCAGAAAAAGTAACAGAATTTATGAAACAAGAAGGCAAAGACAACCTCTTCCTTAGAGTCTATGTTACTGGCGGTGGCTGCTCAGGTTTGTCATATGGAATGGGTTTTGAAGAAAATCCAGATGAAGATGATGTAGTGTTGGAGCAAAATAATGTAAAAATTCTAGTAGACAATTACAGCCAAAAATATCTCAAAGGTGCTGTAGTCGATTATATTGAAAGTTTGATGGGATCAGGCTTTAAGATTACCAATCCAAATGTCACAAAGAGCTGTTCTTGTGGACATTCATTCTCTACTGAGTAGTATTAGTAGCAGCAGCAGCAGCAGTAGAGTCTCAACCTATCCTTTTTACTTTTAGTTGTACTATTTTTTAGTGTATTTTCGTTCTCCAGAGTCAGCAAATACTCTTTTTTAAAATAAGGTTTAAAATATCGTTACGGCGATATTAACGCCTTGTTCTTTTGTGAAAGTTATCTTATCTAAAGACCTGAATAAAAAAAATTCATATAAAAAGAATTTTGCTTTGTCTTAGTTATGGCCAAATTCCTCTAAGCTTTGTGGCTTCTGCTACTCTATTTACAGCCAATGCAATGCTTGCTGTACGCATATTTGTATTGTAAGACAAATGTGCATCATAGACTTCCTTAAAAGCCCTAGTCATAATGGTATCTAATCTATCGTTTACGTCTCTTTCCGTCCAATACTCTCTACTTAGATTCTGAAGCCATTCAAAGTATGATACGGTAACTCCACCGCTATTTGCCAAAACATCAGGAATTACTAGTACTCCATTATCATAGAGAATTTGGTCAGCTTCAGGAGTGGTAGGACCATTTGCAGCTTCGGCTACTATCTTTGTGTTTATCTTGGAAGCATTTTCTTTTGTAATCTGATTTTCTAGAGCTGCAGGTATCAAAATAGTGCATTCAGTAGTCAATAATTCTTCATTGGATATCTCTGTTGAACCCGGAAATCCTTTGATTGATTTGGTCTCCTTTTTGAATTTTATTAGTTCATTTACCAAAAATCCATTCTTGTTAATAATTGCTCCCTGAGTGTCAGATACTGCTATTATCTTTGCTCCTTGTTCTTCGACAAGCTGTGCCGCAAACTGGCCTGCATTACCAAAACCTTGTACGACTACAGTGGCATCATTCATCGAAATGTTCTTTTGCTTTGATGCTTCTCTTACTGTAAAGGAGAGTCCTCTGCCTGTTGCTTCATTTCGACCAAGGGAACCACCAACTGGTATGGGTTTTCCTGTAATCACTCCAGGCTGACCAAAGTTTCCCTTCAGTGCAGAATAGGTGTCCATAATCCATGCCATTTCTTGGCCTCCGGTATATACGTCTGGTGCTGGTATATCCGTGTAAGGACCTATAATATCTGATATTGCGTATGCATATCTCCTAGTAAGCCTTTCTAATTCATTTTTTGACATTTTCTTTGGGTCGCAGATGATTCCTCCTTTGCCACCACCTAATGGGATTCCAGCTATGGCACATTTCCAAGTCATCCACATAGACAGTGCCATAACTTCCTCGATACTGACCTGAGGATGATACCTTATTCCGCCTTTAAATGGGCCTCTGGCGTCATTATGCTGAGATCTAAATCCTGTGAATACTTCAATACTTCCATCATCCATCTGTACCGGAAGTGATACTGTAAGTACGCGCTTAGGTTTGGCCAGAATCTTGTGTATACCTTTGTCTAAGTTTAAAATTCTTGCAGTTTCGTCAAGTTGCTTTAATGCCATTTGATAGGGATTATCTTTATTGTCAATTGACATGTTATAATAACAGGGAAAAATTTTGATATATTTAAGTTTAATCAATAAATTGGTTTCAAATATCTGAATCCATTGCACAGATGGATTTAATCAAGCAATATCCGGATTCTATTGAACTTTTTATAGGTTGTGCTATGAAAATATTAAAAAAGATATTGCTAGTAGTAAATGACGAATTTCATTGTAAGACTAATATTTTCTACAAGATTTAGACGTTCATTATTTATTCCTTCAACTTTAGGAAATATGTATGGGTTCAAAAAAATCTGAAAAAAAACCAAGTGAAAAAAAAGATGAGTCAGCTGCGCTTAACGAAATCAAGAAATTAGAATCATCTGTCAAGTCCATGTCAAGTAATCTGACTAAACTAAAGTCATTGTTTAAGAAAAAAAGCGAGGTCCAAAAATAAATAGTCATTATTTTCAGGAAATTACGAAACACAATCAGACCTGTGGATCGATCCTTCCCTTCAGGTCTAAATCTGCTTTGTTAAAATCTATATAATAAATATAGTCTAGTTACAAAGTGTATTTTAATTGGTAAATGCGCAAACGCTAAAAACTTTTAAAACAGATTTCACAGTCAAAGTAACTAACTTCGAAGAGATACCAAAAATATCAAAGAAATTATTGGAGCACTATACAAAATGCTATTCGAATCATAATTTTACTTTTAGGATTCTTCTACCAAGGGCTGCTGATTCACAAAAAGTAAATAATAACTCAAAAAAAATGGGCATGTATTTGCAAAATGAACTTTTGTCTGGAATCAGGTCCTCCAAATTAAAACCTAACATCAAAGAATTTCGGTACGTTCATGATGCTGATTATTACGGATGGATATTATTCGATCCTTCATTTTCTAATCATTTCGAATAAGATTTGGCATAAACAATCCGCAGATGTTCTCAAACATCATACCTGATTTTGTTTGTAGCTTTTGTCTATATCTTCTTTTTTTTCATTCTTTGAGATGATAGTCGCTCTTGTAGCCTTGTCTTTAACTTCTCTCTTCAGTTTTTGCCGCTCTCCTTCTACCAGTTTCCTGTCTTGTTGCCCTTCGTTTAGTCCCCGGATAACTTTCGTATCTTGTCCTACCTGTTCTTCCTCCTCCTTTACTTCCTTCACGTACTCTTCCTCATCTTGTCCTACTTCTTCCTCTTCTTCTTTTGTCACATTTGCGTCCTGACTCTCTGCAGAATTTTTCAGGGTCTGGGTATTAGCCTTTAGTCCCTTTACAATCAATACAGCAACTATTAGTCCAAATAGGTATCCGCCAATCAAATCCATCAAATTATGTTGAAACAAATACAATTTTGTAAAGCCTATTAGAACCGGAAATGAAATCATGAAGGCAAGGCCGAATTTGTATGAATATCGATAAGAAAGACCTCCTATTATGAACCCAAATGCTGCAGCCGATGCAATGTGATTGGACGGATACGAATAACCTTGGGCCAGCGGCATAAAGCTATCTCGCTCGAGGGTAAATTTTTCAGGCAAAGAGACTAACGGTACAAAAGTCTCCTGCGGATGTTCGACACCAAATAGTGGTTTGATGTAAGTTACCAGAATTGTTATTGCAACAAGAGAAATTAATAGTATCATTCCAAACCGTCTTGTTCGCTTAATAATCGTCAGAACAAATCCTGCTATGATTAGGTTGATAGTATCAGAAGTTGTTGTAATGATGATTAAAATTAAGTCTAGTGTTTCATTTTGTATAGTATCGAAGTACGCTGTAATAGAATTATCTAAATTATTGGTTATTCCCGATAACGCTATTGTACTAACTATAACAAATGAAATAATCAGAAAAAAAACAAGTGATATCTTCGCATTCCAAAATGGGTTGGCCGTGTCTTTGTAGATTTGTGTATTCATGAGAAGAATCTAGGTAGTTGTTATGATCGTTTACCACAAATAATTTGTAATTTAATATTCATTAAGGAAAAAAATGAATCAAAAGACCTTTGATTGATCTTTCATCTCGTCAGCTGAAGATGGGTCCTTGTCTACGTAATACTTTACCATTCCTAATTTCAATACCTTTAACGACAACAAAGCACATTTTATTCTCGCTGGACCCAAATTCGTCAGGCCAATATTCTCTAATATGTCATCTTTTGTGATTTCTTTGATTGTCGTTAGTGGTTTGTTTGAAACCATTTCTGTCAACATCGAAGCACTAGCTTGGCTGATGGCACATCCCCTTCCATCGAATTTAATATCTTTAATAATTTCATCTTCAACTTTCAGGTCAATAGAAATTTCATCTCCACACAGTGGATTACTATCATTAATCCTGATATCGGGCTCTTCAATTTTACCCTTGTTCCTTGGGTTTCTATAGTGGTCGAGAATCATTTCTCGATAAATATCTTCGCTCATATGTTAAATATCCTCCTAGCATGATTTAAAGCCTCTATCAATATATCAATTTCCTCATTTGTGTTATAAATATAGATGCTAGCCCTAGAAGAGGCAACAATGTCTAATTTTTCCATTAGAACTTGAGCACAGTGATGGCCAGACCTGATAGCGACTCCATAATCATTTAGTATTGTAGCGCAATCGTGAGGGTGTATTCCTTCCATATTAAATGAGACCAGTCCTCCTCTATCTTTGGCATTTTTGGGACCGTAAATTGTAGTGGATTTGATATTCTGAATCTTGTCCAGCAAATAAGTCGTCATTTTGTGCTCATGTTCGCGCACATTTTCCATTCCTATTCTATTGAGATAATCTATAGCAGCGCTAAACCCGATGACATCAGCTATATTTGGTGTCCCGCCTTCGAATCTATAGGGCAAATCGTTAAAAATGGTATTTTCCTTGTGAACCTCCTTTATCATATCGCCGCCTAAAATAAATGGCTTCATATCCTCCAAAATTTCCTTTTTGACGTAAAGAACTCCTACACCTGTGGGACCAAGCATCTTATGGGCTGAGAAAGCAAGAAAGTCGCAGTCAGTTTGTTGAACATCTGTTTTCATATGTGGAACAGACTGGGCTCCGTCCAAAAGGACTGGGATCTCTTTCTCATGTGCCAATTTTATAATTTCTCTTGCAGGAAAAATTGTGCCCAAAACATTAGACATTTCACTTAGGGCGATCATTTTGGTTTTCCCTCCACCCTTTTGTGAAATCAATACCTCCAAATCTTCTAGACTGATGTATCCATCATCATCAACTTCTAGATATTTGACTTTTGCACCTTTGTTATGACACAGAGTTTGCCAGGGTACGATATTGCTATGGTGCTCATACTCTGTAAGGATTACTTTGTTGCCCTTCTTGATGTTTGAATTTCCCCACGTATAAGCGACCAAGTTTATGGATTCAGTAGTATTTCTTGTAAAAATTATTTCTTCTGGGTATCTTGCATTGATGAATTTTCGGATTTTTTCTCTGGTATTTTCATATTCTTGTGTTGCTTCTTCTGCGATTTGGTACACTGCTCGGTGAATATTCGAATTATATTCTGAATAGTATCTACTAATAGAGTCGATAACTTCTTTGGGTTTTTGAGTGGTAGCTGCATTATCTAAATACACCAGCCTCTTTCCATCATTTAACTTTCTATTTAATATGGGAAAGTCTTGTCTAATCTTATAGACATCGAGAAGAGCTTGCATAAACAAGTATACTTCTCTAATTTAAGATATAAACTTAATATCAAATATAACCAAGATTGCTCTTCTCACATAGAGGAGTTTAACATATAATTTGGTTATTCATACAACCAACACTTCACCATGTTGTCTTCGACGTAAAAGTCTGGAGGATCAAGATCGCACTTGTCAAAAGCCTTTGGACATCTATATCTAAATCTGCAGCCTCTATCTACATTTGCCAAATCTGGAGGATTCCCCTTAATGAACCGTATGTTTTTCTCCGTAGAATTAATCTTGGGGATTGACTGAATTAAAGCCTGAGTGTAGGGGTGTAATGGCTTTTTAAAAACGGAGGCGACATCAGATATTTCAACTGCCTGACCCGCATACATAATAATCAACTTATCGACCAAATTTGGTATCAAAGACATGTCATGGGTAATTATTATGATTTTCATCTTGTTTTCTCTCTTTAATTTTTTTAGTAACTGCAAAATTTGTGCTTGTGTCACCACATCCAAAGCAGTTGTTGGTTCATCTGCGATTAGGATCGTAGGGTCTGCTAGTAGCGCATTGGCTATGCCTATTCTTTGCTTCATTCCACCGCTTAGTTCATGGGGATACTTGTTTAATACATAACTAGGGTCCAGCCCTACATCTTGTAATGCATTTTTGATAATCTGGTTATGCTTATCTCTGGACAGATCCCTTCGATGGGTGGCCAAAATTTCTCTCATCTGATTTTTAATTGTAAAGACAGGGTCCAGGCTGTTCATCGAACCTTGAAAGACCATTGATATTTTTTTCCATCGATACTTGAAATCAAATTCTTTCTTTGGAATTTTCAAAAGATCGGTGCTTTCATACAAAACAGTTCCCGATTCAACCAAGCCGTTTTCTGGAAGCGATCGCATGATTCCATATCCAACTGTGCTCTTTCCAGATCCAGATTCCCCTATAATACCGATACCTTCAGCATCGTTAATTATAAAAGACATTTGATCAACTGCGACAACAGTTCTAGATCTGGTCTTGTAAGAAATAGATAAATCTCTAATTATCACTTTATCAGATGACGTCTCACTAACCTGATCATTATTTTCTTTAAATTTTTTTCTCATCTTAAATTACGTTTTAACCCATATTAGTAGTCGCAGTAGCATACTATATCTATAGCATATACTTTCTCAGATGATAATTTTGTTTCGGCTACTGAGAACTGGATAATAATGGTAACAAAAACAATCAGATAGTTGCATATAAGTTTCATTATTTAAGGTTTTAATTTGGACCATATTCTTAATATATATTGAAGGAAGGCAATGACATCAGAATACATTATTTCATGTGTAAAGAAAAATGCCCAAGGAATTATTGAGAAAGTTGGGATAGATGGAGAAATATTTGATGTTAAAACAATCTCTGAAAAAATCTTGAAACGAGAAAATGCTTACTATACCATTGTGATGGGAATAAGGTTAAGGGTTTTTGTACTGCGAGATCCAATAACTAATGAACCATACCTGACAACTACCACCAACAAAAAGTTGCCAAATAACTTGAATTTCTTACCAAAATGCAAATGAAAACAGGGTATAAAAATTTTTTACACAATTTGGTTTAACTGTTAATTTATTTTTTTATGGGGTAATTAAATCTGAATGTCGCAAAATCAAAGATATTTAAGTGCATTTATTTTTAAAATTTAAGGTGGTACTTAAGACTCCTATTTGTACTTTTGATGCTAAAACAGGTATTTTGTGCAATTTATGTGAAAATAAGCTTGAATCAGGTGAAATAACACAAGCTGATGTAGATAGTTCGATTATTCTTTCTAAACTGGCTCAAAAAGATCCATTAATAAACAAAATGACGCTTGTTTCTGCCATAGAGATTGAAAAAGAACAGGTATTGCTCTTAAAGAACTCTGATGTCAGATTAATTCGCTCAAATGACAATCTCTCTAAAATAATTAACAATGCATTTGGCAAGTCTGTATGGATAATTGAATCCGATTCAAACGATCGTAGATTTTTAGAGAACTTGTTTCATCCAATACATCTGGAAAGTGTAAATTTCGTTTGGTTACCAGATGATAGTAAGCTAACCAGAATCGTTATTGAAAAATCGGCGTTTGCTAAAATTGATAAAAACAAACTTGAAACCATAAAAAAAATATCAATGGCCGTTAGAAAAATTGACCTTATAATTGAATCCGATGGTTAGAGTTTTTTTCGTCTATAGGTAATTTAATTAAAAGGTTGTTGATTCTTTTCTTTTGTTATGACTTCTACGACCCACAACAGGATGAATAATTTTTCACGAACACACTATGCGTCACAGATTACAAAGGAGAATATTGGTTTTGAGGTTATTGTGGCAGGATGGATTGAAGATTTTAGGGACATAGGAAAACTTGGATTCATAATGTTAAGGGATGTATCCGGATTGGTTCAAACCGTATTGAAAGGAGAACATTTGCAAAAGGCGCGCAATATTCCTAGACAGAGTAATGTTTTAATTATTGGAAAAGTTCAAGATACAAAGTCAAAAAATTTTCCAATCGAGTTGAGTGTAAGCGAAATAATTGTGCTTTCAGAGGCATCACTGAGCTTGCCTATTGATCCTACAGGTAGAGTTGAATCAAATCTTGACACTCGGCTTGATAGCAGGGCCCTTGACCTTCGGAACCCCAAGGTGCTAAACATTTTTGTGCTTCGTTCTGGAATACTTCGCGTAATTCGGGATTTTTTCTCAGAACAAAATTTTATTGAAGTAAATACACCAAAAATTATTGGAAGCGCAAGCGAGGGAGGCTCTAATCTCTTTTCATTTGATTATTTTAAGAGGAAAGGATATCTTGCACAAAGTCCCCAGTTATATAAAGAGCAATTGGTACTCTCTTTAGACCGAGTATTTGAGATTGCTCCGTATTTTCGAGCTGAAAATTCCCACACCTTAAGACATCTAAACGAATTTCAAAGTGTGGATATGGAGGCTGCTTATCTTGATTATACAGCTGTGATGGATCTGGTAGAAGATCTGATCAAAAGAATCCTTAACTTTACTAAAGATTCGGGGCGAGTGGAAATAGAAAATCCCTTACTTGAGCAAAAAACATTTGAGGAGTTAATCAATAAACCGTTTCCTAGAATTAGATATGAAGATTGTATAACTGAGCTAAAAAAACTGGGTGAGAAAGTCGAATTTGGTGAAGATCTTTCAGATGCTTCGCTAAAAAGACTTGGTGAAAGGTTCGACAAATTCTTTTTTATACTTGATTGGCCACTGGATTTAAAGCCATTTTACATCCATGAGAAGGAAGATGATCCGAAAATCTCCAAATCCTTTGATCTACAGTTTGGTTATTTGGAGTTAGTTTCAGGGGGTACTAGACAACATGACGTGTCGAAACTCAAAAAGCGGTTAGAGGTGCAGGGTCTTTCGCACCAGAGTTTTAAAGATCATTTAAGGGTTTTTGAATGGGGGATGCCACCTCATTCAGGTTGTGGCCTTGGTTTGGATAGATTACTCATGGTGTTAGCGGGTGTAAATAACATAAGAGAAACTGTTCTGTATCCAAGGGATACGACTCGTATCAGTCCCTGACTTTAATTTCGATCTCACTAATCATGTTGTATTCGTTACCATTTTTTTGGTCCTCAGAAATAAAACATCGCATTTCATTTGTCGTAGTTGATTTTATGATCCAAGGAACAGGGTTTATCTTCATATAGACTTTATCTGTTTCCGAAGGAAACGGCAAGGATGGGTGTGAATGAAATATTCCAATGACTGACATATTTTTATCATCGGCCAATTTGTATATTTCAAAAAGCCTATTATCATCTATTGTAAACCGTATCTCAGAAGATTCTTCATTTTGAGTTGGTATTATTTCTTGAACAAAATATTGGCCCTTGTCGCATTTTCCTAACAGGATAGCACAGGATTCAAAAGGACGGCTATCTTTAACCAATTGATCTAGAAATGACAGGTGCGTTTGATTAACAATCATTGATCGATTGTCCATATTTTCAATCTGGCTTTAATATTTAATAAATTATTGACGACCTGAAATAAAGAAAGTATTAATTATGCCATTACCACCCTTAACATATTCATGACAGACTGGGACTTGCTTATGCCTGGAGCTGGATTAACAACTGTTGGAGCAGTTGGTGTGACTGTTGCTTTATCTGGAATTGCAAAGACCTTTATGGATGGTATGCATGCTGTATCAATTTTATGTATGTTTTTTGGTTTGATCTTTTTAACTGCAGGGTTATTTAAGGATGGATTTCCTACTTCAAAAAAGGCAAAGACTGCTGCAGGAATTATCCTCATTTTGTTTATCAGTGCTGGAATTATCGGCGCCGTACAAGTAAGCACAAAGGTCCCATCCATTTTTCAGTATATGGCTATTGTTCTTACAATTAGCATTCCTTCGATTATCATAATAATTGCTTCATATAAAAAAATGGCACATTTTATGAAAATATCCGCGGCCTGTGTGATTGTCATGGTCGTAGGTTCGGGAATTTTGATTTCTACAATTTGGATGGGTGACACAGCTACTGCAAGTACCGACGGTGAGAATAACGCAACTTCTACCGAAGAAGCTACCATTCCTAAAGTAGTTAATACCACTATAGTTCCGGCTACAATACCTGCAGGAGCATCTGGCCAAGGTAATCCAAGTTATGAGCCGGCGATTATAGAAGCAAAGAAAGGTGAAGCAATAGAATGGACGAATTTAGATAATGTTCCACATACGGTTACTAGTTTTGCAGATGATGGTAAGTCTTTTGATTCATCTTTAATAATGACGAACGAAAAATATGTACTTGATACTTCAACTCTATCCGAATCAGAGTACGAGTACTTTTGTACTTTACATCCATTCATGAAGGCAAACTTTAAGCTAGGATGATAATATCTATTATATTTATCCTGAGCAACTAACTTGTGAAAAACTAAAAAATTTTGGTATTTTCCAAGTTTTAGGACTTGGAAAAAATCTTTTTGAGAGAAGAAAACATTGGGCCCTTTTCACTTGGAGCGTTTTCCTCAAAGCATTGCGGACACACTACTCTCAAACTTTCAGGTCTATTATCTTTTTTTGATCCAAGATGAATAAAATTAGGTGAATTGGTACCTGATAATTTTTTTGAGCAATTCTGACATCTGTATTTTGCTCTTTCCAGAACAATTTGCTTTATGGCTAGCGTTAATTCCTTGTATTTGTCTCGTTTTTTACTATTGTTGCCGGCTGCATTTCCAAAGAACGACAATGATCTTTTTATTTGATTGTCTCACATAAATCCTTTCGCCAATGTAAATTATATAACAGAATACAGCAATCTGGTACGAACGTTGGCCGAAAGTAAGGAAGATGAAAATTTAGAAACTGAGACGGTTGTGTGTATTTTTTGTGGTACAAAGTTGCATGAAACCCAAGCGTGGGCTCATATAGACGGAGATGCCAATTTAGGGGTGAAAAAAATAGAATACTTTTGTAGCCAGGAACACAAGTACGA
>LLBY010002737.1_pt2 | contig 26109 bp, 26 predicted proteins | sample 1489401 | NCBI WGS metagenome assembly LLBY01 (sample SAMN04092656, study PRJNA295927) | soil metagenome | biome: Soil prokaryotic community; feature: Bulk soil; isolation source: soil from tomato rhizosphere | host: tomato cultivar Hawaii 7996 | place: South Korea | collected 2011-11-01 | reverse complement strand
ATGGTCAGGGAGGAGCCCGCCGCCATAGGTCCCGTATCGACCTTGCCGTCCCCGTCCGTATCGGTGAGAGGGGTGCCGTTCGAAGCATGATACGTGACCGGCCAGGCAGACGCCGCCGAGGTGATGTCATACCGGTCTGTGCCCATGGTGCCCGTGTTGGTCACGACAATCGGGAAATCCTTGAACCCGCCGAGCCGCACGAAGCCCCCCGGTTGCTGGGCATAGGCCAGCAGCCGCGCTGCAGGTGTAGTCGGATAGGAGAACCGGATGGCTTTGCCCGGCGCAGGGCTCCACATGTATCTCAGCCCCTGAGAGCCGTTGATGTTCTCGATGCCCACCAGGGCGTCGAAGTCAGAAGGCAGGGATTGATACTGGACGACGATATCTCCACCTTCCAGCAGGATGGCCTCGACCGAAAATGCGCCGGTTCCGTCGTAGTTCTCCACGTTGCGCCACTCGATCACGAAGTACCGGTTGGGCGCTGCGCCGCCCGTGGAGTAGTAGATCGCGCCGTTATTATACGGAGCGCCGACGAGCAGATCCTCCCAGAACGGCGCAATAAAGTGGTTCGGGACCCGGTCGTCGGGGAGGGTGACCCAGCTCGCGCCATATTCCGCGCTCCCCTCGCCGAAGGTGATCAGGCCGTTGGTGTTGAAGTAGAGCTGGGTCTGGCGCACACCGTAGAACGGAAAGCTAAAGCCGATGTTCACCGGGCCGCTAAATGCGTCGTCGCCGGTGAGACTGCTCTTGGTCGTGGCGCTCACCCAGCTGTAGGTGAGCAGGTCCGTGTAGGTATAGCCGAAGGTATCCGGGCCGCCGGAGCCTTTTGCTCCCGCCTCCGCTTCCGATACCGCCGCGCTGGCCTGCCGGGCGGCATCCTTATATCCCTGAACGCACTCGGGCGGCAGGGTCCGCAAGAAATCCTTGTCTCTCAGGAAACCCGGCTGGTAACGTGGGCAGCCAGGCCCGCCCCCCGGAGGCTCCGATTGGGCCTGCGCTGCGCTGGCGGGCGTCAGGAACAGGCTGCACACGGCGAGTATCGCGATGAAAACTGTCAATTTGTGCTGCATTGCATTCTCCTTGCTTCGATGTGCGGGGATGGACTGATCTCCCAACGTGCAGGACGGGGTGGAGAGTGGAAGGTTACCCCCGCAGGACGGCGGGGACGAGAGTCGTGACAATCGACAGGACTCAAAGGATAACAAACGTCATATTTGCCCCATCAAAGAGAGCGGCTCAGACTTGTCTCGTCTGAGCCGTTTTGCCATGTCCTGTATAGCTAGTGAAGCCCGTCGCATGCGGCCTGCGTTACCAAGTAAATCCTTATCGAAAGTCATCCTCAAATTTTCTCAAGTGACCAAAACGAATGCCTACAACCTTTCAATACTATTAGTTCAATTATGGAATTGCAATTCTTATCAAAGCTGTAAATCCAAATTGGATGAACTTCATTACAATGCGGGAAAATTCAATAAATTTACCCAAAAGGGAAAATCACGTGCCTCATCAACACACCTCACATCGAAGATGGCTCTTCTCCCTTGTAATCGTCATCATGGCCTTGACCGTTGTCACACCGGTTTTGGCAGACTATCTCGGCCCCAACCGCACAATCACTGAGACGCGCACTGTTTGCAAGGTCTTTCTCAAAGAGTGTCAGTTTGTAGAAGATAAAGGCGAGTGGAGATACAAGACTGTAGGATCCTGGTCTTGCTCGCTTGAAGGCAAACCCTGGCAGGACTATTCGAGTAACCAGAAGCCCTGTAATGACACGAATCACACGTCTGGCTATCAGTATTGGGAACGGGAAGATGTGACTCAAACCGAAACCAATACCTACCCACCCGCAACGATCACCGGCGCTCTCCAAAACTGCACGTTGCGAAACGGCTGGTGCATTACTCTCCCTCAGTTGTCCCTCAACGGAATCGAACCTGTTCCTGGTTACAACATTTTTGCCCTGGAAGGTACACAGAATGGACAAACCTTTGCCTGCACGAGCGCCAATTGCAACGTCCCGCTGAACCAGGGCAATAATAACTTCACTTATTGGGCACTCTCTTCCTTTGGCGATAGCTCCACCATGGAATCACTGACTGCAAAAGTGGATTCCCAACTACCCAACATTGTTGCCACGTCGAGCGGGACAACCGGCATAAATGGATGGTACATCGGCCCGGTCACGTTCAATAGTTCAGCTTCGGATGCCACTTCCGGACTGGTAAGCTTCACCTGCACCCGCGATGGTGCTGCACTCGGTTCCTGTAATAGCATCACCGTTAATAGTGACGGCCCTCATACGGTTGTAATAACCGCACAGGATCATGCAGGTCACATACGCACTCTCACACAAAATGTATCAATCGACTCTCAGAATCCAACCCTGAATGCTTCCCTGAGTGGCACTCTGGGCGCGAACACCTGGTATACCAATGCGGTCCTAAATGCCTCTGCATCCGATTCATCTCCTGGTTCAGGTTTAATGACCCTTAAATACAACTTCGATGGCAGTGGCTGGATAGATTTTCCCGCATCTGGCACTCTCAGTCTAATCGAGGGTAAGCACACTGTAGATATCCGCGCCAGGGATCAAGCGGGACGCACAACTTTCTCCTCCAAATCCTTCTGGCTGGATACCGCGGCTCCAAACGTGAATCTGGATTCCTCTGGTACGCTCGGATTGAACAATTGGTACAACACGAGCCTGACTCTTACAGCATCAGCCAGTGACGATACGTCTGGTCTGGACCTTTTCGAATACAGCCTCGATGGCAGCGCATGGACGGCGTACACAACGTCGCTCAACGTCGGCGATGGTATTCACAGTATCTCGATCTGGGTACAGGACCAGGCTGGCTTAGTGACACAGCTAGACCGTACCTATCAAGTCGATACGCGCCCGCCGCAAATTGGCGGGAGTCTCAGTGGAACGCCAGGAATGAACGGTTGGTACGTTTCGGAAGTGACAATCTCCGGTTCAGCATCCGACCCGCTGCCTGGTTCCGGTATAGATACATTTGTCTACACCCTCGACGGCGGTGGAGAGACCGTCTACAGCGATCCGCTGACTCTGTCAGATGGACAACATACCCTTCAATTTACGGCGCGTGATAATTCTGGTCTGTCCGATTCTCTGGAACAGACCTTTTATATCGATACAACACAGCCATCGGTGACGGTAGACCCCGCGCTCCCAACCTGGGTCCACGGAACAATGTCCCTGAATGGCACCGCCGTCGACAACGGCAGCGGATTATCCAGCGTGGAGATTTCCGTCGATAGCGGACAGACCTGGCAGACGCCAACAGGCACAAACGCCTGGACCTATATCTGGAATACGGTAAACGGTCCAAACGGCTTGCGTGAGGTACGCGTGCGAGCCACAGACCAGGCCGGCTTGACCACGGAGCATATTGTCAACGTTGGCGTGGATAACCTTTCGCCAGTGATCAGCCTGCCCGACTCCTGGCTGCAATGGGACACTGTCACCCTGGATATCTTAGATGAGCACAGCGGTCTCTCAGAGGCTCGAGTCGAAATCAGCGATCCGAAAGGGCGCGGACCGACACGAGTCATACAACTTGATCCAGGTCAGTTCCCTCTGGACTTTAAGTGGGACCAGAGATTTGCGGACGGCACGATCGCTGAGGCAGGTACATACGATGTCAAAGTATTCGCCTCGGACCACTTAGGCAATGTGACAGAAAAGGGGGCTGTGATCCACATTCTGCTGGACATCCTCCCTCCGGGAGCGACGTCCACGCCGCCATACAAGCCTAAGGGTCCTCTCAGCACTGCAACGCTCGTTTCTACACCAACGCCAACGGCGCGGATGTCCACGGCAACTCCTAGAGCGACTCAAACCGTTATTGTCAGTGTTTTTGGCACGATCGCGCCGACTGCACGAAATAGTCCTACGCCGGCGAGCGTCCCCACTCTTCGCGCGACCCCAACACAATCCAACGCGGTCGATTGGCTGCAATCCGTCTTCGCCCCGGAAACAGACAAACCGAGCACAACCCAAATCCTATCGCCTCAGGAAGAAGAATCTCCCTTACAGCCAGTCTCAAAAGATAACGCCAGGCCCGTTCTGTGGGGCACAGCCGCAACGGCCGCAATCGCCGCGGCGGCTGCCTACGCCCAGGAAGAACGCCGCAGGCGCGAGGAAGAAATCGCCCGGCAAAGGGAACTCGAAGCGCGCGAAGAAGAACGCCGCGAGAAAATGAAAGAAAAGAAAACAGCCAAGATGGAGGCGAAACGGGCCCAGGAGGAAGCCTGGGAGCAGGCGCGGTTGGATGCCTGGAATTCCACTCACATCGCTTTGAAAGTTGAACGATTTGAAAATGAAGAAAGCGAAATTTGGGTAGCTGCACAAGCTGAAATTCGACAGCAATATGCGGAAAGGAAGCAAGCAGAAGCAGAAAAGGAGCGAGTCGAAAAAGAAAAGAAAAAGGCAGAGGAGTTGCAGGCAAAATTGGCAACATACTATGCCACGATTCAGCAAAAAGAGAATGAAAAAGAGGTACCAAAAACAGAGCCAAGTTGGTGGGACAAAACTAAATCGTTTATCAGTGAGAACATTGTTCAGCCTGTAAACACATACGTTTATGAGCCTCTTGTGAAACCGGCTATGGAGACAATAGCCGAAGCAACCACAAATACGATTTCCTGGCTGGACAAAAATGTATACCAACCACACATTGTGCCAGCAATTGAAAAAAACAAACAGTTTATAGCGAGTGAGTTTGCTTGGATTAACCAAAACATCGTTGAGCCCTACATCAAACCGGTAGCACAAAAGGTAAGCGAGGCAACTGCTAATGTTGTTACGTTGGTAAAAGAAAAGGTTTATCAACCGTATGTCAAGCCAGCAATAGAGAAGACCATACAAAAAGTCTCCAAAGACGTTGAGTGGATAAAACAAAACGTCTACGAGCCGTATGTTCAGCCAGTCGTAAAAGCAATTAATGAGAAGGTATACCAGCCTTACGTCAAGCCGGTTGTAGAGAAAGTAAATCAAGCAACAGCTAAGGCTACCAATTGGGTAAACGAAAATATTTATCAACCATATTTAGAACCCGTAATAAGTGATATCAACCAGTATGTTTATCAACCGCTGGTAAACAAAGCCTCTAATTGGTGGGATCAATATGGTGAATGGGTACATGGGGCATTGGATACAGCTGGTTTCATTCCCGGGCTTGGGGAAATTGCAGATGGACTTAACGGCTTGGTTTATTTAGCTGAGGGTCGCTACTTGGAGGCCAGCCTTTCGGCTATGGCTATGATTCCACTGATTGGCGATCTTGGAAAAGCAGGCAAATGGACCATCAAAGCCGGGCAAGAAGTTGTCGAGAAAGTTGCCAAAGAGGTGGCTGAGGAAGCAATAGAGAAGGCTGTAAAAGAGTCGGGCGAAGAACTGATAGAGAAAGCTGCACAAGAAGTAACAGAGCAAGTTTCTCAGGCAGTCACTGAGACAACGCTAAGCGACCTTAGTGATGAAGTTGTTCACAATGTGCTTAAAGATGTAGTTGAGGGCCAAGTTACTAAGCTTCCATCCGATATAGTGAAGGATCTAACTGAAGAAAGCGCAAGCGAACTTGCGGCAAAAATATCCCAAGAACTTGGCGGAAAGAAAGTATGGGTTTCCGCAGATACTAGCTCAGTGTACGTTTCTGCTCCCCCTGCTGAGGGACTTCTCCTGGCTGAGCAACTTTCAAAGATCGATTTGACAAACAGAGAGGAAGTTGAGAAAATCCTTAAAAGAGTTGCAGAACTGACTTCGCGTGGCTCCGGCAACCACGTTGTTTTAGGACCATTTGGTAGCAATGGAACTTTCATACAAAAAGCATTAGATACGGATGGAGTGTTTTGGGATGTGGGAGATGAACTCTGGGAAGCCCTGGAAAAAACCGGGATAGATATGTTTGAAGCGAATAACCAATTTCTACGTGTACATATTGAGAGTGGGATTGACAGATTTGATGTAATTGAAAGGAATGTAAGCGAAGTGATAGACGATTTAAATATGAATCCTCCAAAAGACTGGGCACAAATCAAGTATACGGAAAAAGAAATTTTAGATCTTGCATCAATGCCGAATATTCCGTATCAATTAATAGATAATTCTTGGGTCAGAGTCGATCTCATAAGTGATGTTAATTAGGAGAAAGAAACATGGAAGAACCTAGATTGGACAATGAACTTGAAAGACTATATAAAAAGCTTCCTTTCTTGTGGAAAACCTATGGTTTTCACGTGAAATACCTTAAGAGAGACTATGGCATGTATCATAGGGGATTCATCATTGGCTTGGAAAATGATCTGTGCAAATTGATTTTTGAGAAGGAAACGAATTCTCAAGTCGAACCAATTAAAGATTATGTTGGGATTAAGCTCGCGTTGTTTGCTCCCCCAAATTTCTCATATTACGCCAAATATGGCTGGTATTCATTAACGGGACTGATCTACTGGCTAAGCAATGTTCAGTATGAAGCTGACAAAGATGTGGATAGAGATCTGGAAAACCTCAGCCAATACTTACAGCTTCACATGGATAAGCTACTTGATCTGTTTAAAGATCCTACTGAGTTCGACAAGAAAATGGAACATCTGCGAAACCAAAATAAGGAGAATCAAATCACTGTAGAGATGATTAAGGCGGAACGTGCTCGCTTACAAGCATTAGGCCAGGATTCATCGCTTGAGGCGGCAATTGCCAGTCTGCGTGGAGGTAAAAAATGAACAACCCTGGTATAGATCTGGAAATTTGGAAGCAATTGAGAAAAAAGTGGACTGAACTGGATTCAAAGGGGCATAAGCTGAATATCGAATTCAAACTTATTTCTGATCCAGAAGATAAAAGTAAAGTCTTGATCATCGATGTCATTCAACATATCGATGGCGATCCAGTTACTGAAACCGTGCAACGCAACGCCGGTGAGGCGTATACAACAATTGGAATTGCAGGGCTATCCATGGAACGCCTTGTGGAGGTCTACAAGGAAATGATAAAACAACTGCATCGCCAAGCAAATCAACGCGATAGAGATCTGATTGTAACTATGTCGCCCACCTCCCCGACCTCCGGAGAGGTGAGGGCATATCTTCAAAAACCTGAGGACACTACACAAAGTAGTATTTTGGTCAACTATCGTCATTACTATGTACTCAAAGCTCTAAGGGATAGGATGGTTGAACTCCTAGGAGAAACCTGGACACAAGTCAAGGCTGTTTATCATGACGGTGGTCTCGAATTCTATTTTGAATACTCTTAAGTTGCGATAACAACTCGGATTATAAATCTAACCTTCAAGTGCACTATTAAGCTATCTGGATTGCTTTTTAGCCTTGTAAATATCTAAACACTAAACAGAAATTGTACATTCCATCCACTCATCACAACGAACAAGGAGCCTTGTGGATCAATATGAACGAAGACACTCTAATAGCCATTACTGGGATCGCTATCGTTTTGGTTTTCAGCCTTCCTTTTATTGTACTGCCGGCGATCGCATATAAGATTTTTCAAAAACGGCGCGCTGCAAAGGAAAACGCACGCCGCGAGCCGGAGGCACTGAGCCCCCAACAAGAACCGTCTGGAATACACGAACATACAAGTCCGCTGAAATCTGTTGTCGCTCTGATTGTTGTGACCCTGATGATTGTCGTATGGGCGCTGATGATCGGCTTTACGGTGGGCGTGGTCTCGCAGCTGATCCCCGTCGTGCTTCTCCATCCCCTGGTGATGGCGGTCAACAGCGGGAAAGGGATCGTGGAAGCCGTCCAGAGGGCGAAGATACGAACAGTCTCTCATGTGCTCTTGCTGTCCCTGCTCTCGGCCGTCACGATGTACGGGACCTATCACTACTGCCGGTACCTGGGGCTCCAGGTGCAGGCCTCTCTGGAGATCTTCGAAGGGCTGTCAGAGGCAACCGAAGTGGAAAACCTGGAGGTCACGAAAACGGTCGTGGATTATCTTCTGGAAGAGGAGACCGGGCGCTCCGGTTTCATCGGATACATGCTCTATGAAGCGAAACTGGGCGTCTCGATCGGGCGCCTGTCGCGTAGCAACAGCACCAACCTGGGGCCGGTACTAACCTGGTTGTACTGGCTTCTTGAGTTCGGGATCATTCTCGGGTTGACGATCCAGAAGGGAAAGAAGGCGATAGTTCGATCCTTTTGCGAAGTCTGCGGGAACTGGTATGGACAGGAAAAACACCTGGGCGGCACGGCGTCTGCCAACGAGTCCTTCCTGCTGGATCTCATTCGCCAGAAGGAATTCAGCAGGCTGGGGAAGCTGATCGAGAGGAACGCCGAAGTACCCAGCCTGGAGCTTTACCTTTACGGCTGCCAGGTCTGCGGAAAGAGCCAGTCGCAGCTCACGGTGAGACGTGCCTTCCAAGGCGCGAAGGGCGGGCTGAAATTTACGGATGCAGTCCAAACGACTCTGCAACCGAACGAGAGCGTTATTCTGTTGAACCAGTTGAGCTTTTCAGGAGATTAAGCACATGACTGCCTTCCTCACAAAACACTCCACGGTTATCCTCATCTCTGGGCTCGTGGTTTTGTTGACCCTGGCATGGATCTTCCCTACATTTGGGTTGAGGCTGGGGGTCGCCTTCCTGTTTTTGAGCTTTCTGATTGCCAGCCTGGTGCTGCTGGAGAAGCATAAGAAGTCCTACCGCAAAGGGGAGGTTTCTCGCGGCGTCTTTATCCGCAATGCCTCGCTGGAGATCGGTGGGACGTTTACCATCATGGTGTTGGCGGGTCTGTTGGCCAGGTCGGCGGCAGAGGTGGCAACGCAGCAGATCGGCAACGGGCTTATACGGATCATCGCCGGGCTTGGGGTTGGTCTGGTTGTGGGGATATTCGTGGGCAGTCTGGCAAAGAAGACCCTGCGGCGGCTGGTCGAAGTCTCGCCGAAGGCATAGGATGTAGGTCGGGCTGGCTGCGAAGCGCCCTGGTGAGGGTAGCCCGACTTTCCGGTTAGACGGGATAACATCCCGTCCTACTCGTTCTCCCGGTGGCTCGGCATGATCCTGCCGGCCCGTTCAGAAGGCAAATTACAGCAGAAAGGGTATCACACATGGTTGATCACAACGCAAAAAATCAGCAGGCTGTGCAGAAAATGGCCAATCAGATCAGGGTGGCTTTCTTTTTATCCCTGCTCACGAACCTGTACGATATTTATCATTTTATCAACGCCTCCGGAGAGCTCCGCCAGGGGATGAGCATTACCCTCGGAGCTCTGGGGACCGGCTTGATATGGCTCATAGGCAAAGAGCTTCGGGCAGGGAAAAAGCTGGCCTTGTATTACTGGCTTGGACTGCTGCTCGCCGGCACCTCGCGCTGGGTCTTCCTGGATGCCGCATTTGAATGGAATATCCTTTTCATCGTCATACTGGCGTTAGTCATTGGAATGACTCTCAAGATAGTATTCTGGACTCGCAGTAGAGTGTTGGCCTAAGAATGATCTCCCCCCATCGGAATTCGTCTGCCAGATCATCAGGATCGTGAAATTATGCAGATACAAGTCATATTCGACCCGGCCCTGCTCCAATCGGAGCAAACCATGGCAGAAGCCATCTACCGGCTTCAGAGCCAGGAGGAACATTTCATCCCCCGGAACCTGTACAACCGGAAGCCCGCCGCCTCGACGCCGGGACGGGTGAGCCTTGAAATTTCTATGGAGGGTCTGCTCCAGCCGCCCGACATCGACTATGTGCAGATCGAGGCCGATGACGGCAGTCCCATCGTTTTTATCTCGACTGCCGAAGATGCAGGAAAAGTAAATGTTTTCGTGAGTGTCCTGGATGAAGGCGGGAAGGTTCTGGCGCACGGACCGGCGTTTTACTTTCCCCGTTCGGGCACAGAGTGGGCGTTTGCGGTCTTCGAGCCGGTCCCCTCAGGCACGGCGGTGCGGGTATCGATCCACGCGATCGATTGCACCGGCGGGGTGAGGGTAGAAACGCACCGGCTTACGATCCCCTGACGTGCTGCTGAAACATGGGGGAAGTAGGTCGGGCTGGCTGCGCAGCGCCCTGATGAGGGCAGCCCGACTATCTGGTTAGGCGGGTTGACAACCCGCCCTACTCATTTTCCTGCGAACGGCGGGAGTGTTATGCAGATCATGCCATGAAGAATGTATCGGTTTACGATTGTGTCGGAGACTGTTCGGGATGCTCGATACTACGATGAATTTCTAATTCCCTCTCTGTGCTGAATGTTTCCCCGCAAATATCACATCCATGCTGCGGATGCATGCTGCGCTGATGTCCCTCCAGCTCGGCCTGACTGGCGAATGTTGCACCACAAACCTCACATTGGTACTGTCCCTGAGCCATAGAGTTTTTCCTTTTTACCAGCTCCCATTGGTAACTCTCGGTTCGTATACGAAATACGGACCACGCTCGATGGCCTGGCACTGCTTTTAACGTCTATGGAAGACGGATGTTATCGCTTTGACATAGTGGAGTTTTCACAATAGGGAGACCTATCGGTCGTAGCCCGGTGCAGGTCAGGGGACCCTGCACCAGCGAGGCGTGTAGGACGGGCTGGTAGCCCGTCCTACAAGGCGCCCCATTCTTTGAGTTTCTTCCGTGCAACTTCGGCAGTGGGAGATTCGATGGTTTCGAAAATTTCCAATGCCTGTTTCACATGCTGAATGGCTCGATCCTTTTCTTCCAAGTCATACAAAGCCAGCCCCCAATTGAACAAAGCACGAGCCTCGCCATCACGATCATCGATCTCTCGCGCAATGGCAAGATGCCGCTCATAGAACTCAATCGCTTTGCGTGTTTCCCCCAAATTCTTGTATGCTACCCCCAGATTGCCAAGATCAATGCCTTCGCCCCGGCGGTCCCCGATTTCACGGTCGATGACTAACCCCTGTTCATAGAACTCGATCGCTTTGCGTGTTTCCCCCAAATTCTTGTATGCTACCCCCAGATTGGCGAGGGTAATCCCCTCTCCCCAGCGGTCCCCGATATCACGCGCAATCGCAAGACGTTGTTCATAGAACTCGATCGCTTTGCGTGTCTCCCCCAAATCTACATAGGCATTCCCCAGATTGCCAAGTGAATTCCCTTCGCCCCGGTGGTCTCTGATCTCACGCGCAATCGCAAGATGCCTCTCGTAGAACTGAATGGCTTTACGCGGTTCCCCTAAATCTGCATAGACATTGCCCAGGTTTCCGAGTGCATTCCCTTCTCCAAGGCGGTCATTCGTCTCTCGCGCAATGGCAAGATGCTGCTCATAGTACTCAATGGCTTTGCGGGGTTGCCCCAGAACCGCATAAGCGGTCCCCAGGTTGCCGAGATGATAGCCTTGATAGCTCTTGTTGCCTAATTTTTTTGCTGCATCCAATCCGTTTTTCAACCAAACGATATATTCCCTGGGATCTAGTCTCAGAATTAATAACATAAAGCCAGCGTTTGGATATTCATTCCCGAGTTCGAGCCTTTCAGCTTCGCTCAATGTTTGACTAGCCCACGCCCATCCTGTACGGATATTCTCCCATTCCAGGTCGAATAAGTGCAAGCCAGCGAGGATTTTCTCGCTCCCCTCCAAATACAAATCATTAGCGAAGCGGAGTACATCTTTGTAATGGGAAGCATGTTGCAGGCGGGCTTCGTACTCCTCTTTGTCATTCATCTGCGAGAGGGCATAATCCGCCAGCAGGTCATGCAGGCTGTAACGGGAGGAGGTCTCATTGTGGTCGAGCAGACTATAGCGAAGTAATAAGCTAAGTAATTTCTGAGTTATATCATTCTCCAAACTCCATATCGCACCTGCTGAAACCCAATGGAAGGAAGTGGGAAAAACACTCAACACTCGCCAATGCTTCCGGTCTTCTTCTGACAGTTGGTGATAGCTCAATTCAAAGGCCGCCCGTAGGTCAGGCTCGGTCTTCAGCTCGGCATCTTCATGGCTTTGCTGTAAAGCGGCAAGACGTCTCTTGCGGTCGTGCAGTTGGACCAGATACTCTTCCACGTTCCAATTCTCGTTGACCTCCAGGAAGCTCCCGGCGATGCGCAGGGCTAAGGGCAAGCAGCCGCAGGCTTTGGCAAGCTCCGCCGCCTTGTTACTGACCCGCGGGCAAAGCTCGAGCAGGAAGGCTTCTGCATCCGCCGGGGTCATTACGTCCAGGCGGCGGGTATGCAAGCCTGGCACACTAAATGTCCAGCGCGAGGTGACGAGCATGGCGCAGGTCGCGGGTGGGCGCAAGGGATCGACCTGCTCGGCAGAGCGGGCGTTATCCAGAAAGAGCAGGGCGCGTTTGCCGTGCAGCAGGCTGCGGTAGGCATTGGCTATACCTGCTTCGTCCAGCGCCCGCAGGTCTACGGCTGGCTCGAAGGAGAGGACCACGTGGCGCATCACGTCTGCGGCGCTCAGGGGTTCCGTCGTACCTCTCAAGTCCAGGAAGATCTGGGCATCGGGGTAGTCCTTTGCAACCTGGTGCGCCACCACCAGTCCTAGAGAAGTCTTGCCGATACCGCCCATGCCGGTCAGCCCGGTGATGGTCGCGCCTTTGCCGCTTTGGAAATCGGCAAGAAGCTGAACGATCAATTCTTCGCGCCCGGTAAAGTCGGCGGGCGGCTGGGGTAACTGGTGCAGAGGGTGAAAAGCAACATCAGCTTTGGTTGCTTCGTAATAGTTCTGGATGTTTTGCTCTACATACTCTTTTGTTTGAATGTTCCTCCCGCTTTCACCGGTTGCAAGCTGTGCATTATCAAGAGCAATATTTTTTGTAGCTTGTGTGGGGATTTCTTTTTTGTTCCAATCCAGCCATCCCTTGATGCCTGTGGAAGCGCCGAGTAAAAGCCCTAAAACCGTAGATATCCATGTCCCCAATCCTTCTGGTTCTTCCGAGGTGACATTATCCAAGGCAAACAGGACCGCGCCGAGAAGTATGGCAGCACCAACGATCATGAGGATAATGGGGACTGTTTTTCTTGCCACGCTGTTGCCTTACCCTTGGTGTGAAGCACGCGCTGCGCAGCGTGCCGAACTTGTTAGACGGGTTGCCAACCCGTCCTACTGAGTTCTATTGTAGGGAGAAATGGCAGAGAAGGCAAGTTATTTGGTCGCCCATAGATAGGCAACGGCGAGTCGATGTGTGCCCTGCCCGGCGTCGACCAGGGGGCGCAGGTGGTTTGTGAAGCGCTCGGTCTCTTCGGGGGTGAGGACATCCCGCATGGCTTCGGCCAGGGTGGGCGCCTTCGGGTTCATGGCGGCGTTGACGAAGGACGACCAATCGCCGTACGTATCCCCGGTCGGCTTGACGTGCGCCTGCAGCTCGAGGTGGATCTCGGAAAAGCCCGCCTGCTCGGCCTGGATCATCAGGTCGCGCTCGTCGAAGTCGATCATCGGGTCGGTCTCGAGCGGCTGGATGTTGTAGTAGAACGCGGTGAGCTTCCCCGCCAGGTCGGCCACCGGGGTCACGTCGTAGCCTTCGAAGCGGTCCGGCGGCTCGGGCAAGGAAAAGCGGCTGATCGGCTCGAAGATCGAGAGCGCGCCTCCCTCCCGGAGCACCCGGTGGAACTCGCGGAAGGCCTGCTGCTTATTAGCTACGTAGATCAGCACCGAGCGCGTGGTGACCGCATCGACGGAGCCATCGGGCAGCGCGGAGAGGTCGTCGGCGGAGGCGTGCACGAAGCGGCAGCGGTCGTGCACGTTCATCTCGCGGGCCAGCGCCTCGGCGTGCCGGAGCAGATCGTCTGAAATGTCGCTGAAGATCACCCGGCAGCCTTCGAACTTTTCCAGGGCGCCGAAGGCGATCAGCCCGTCGCCGCAGCCCACGTCCAGCAGGGTCTCGCCGGGCTCGAGGTGGATACGGCTCAAGATCCTGTCCCGGATGGGGTAGAGGTAGTCCGTCATGACCTTCATGCGGTCCATGTCGCCGCCGAAGCGGCGCTCGAGCAGCCAGCGGCTCCAGATGTCTTGTTCGGGGTTGTCCATCGATCACCTCGTTGAAAGTGACTGACTAAGAGGGAGTAGGTCGGGCTGGCTGCGAAGCGCCCTCAAATGTAAGAAGTAAGTCGGGTTGGCTGCGCAGCGCCCTGTGGGCAACCCGACTAGGTGGTTAGTCGGGCTACCAGCCCGACCTACTGGGATGGTCCCGGTGGGCGGGGCAGGAGCTCGGCGTCGAGGGAGCTCACGCTCAGGTCGGCTTCCGCATCTAGGTTGGTTGAGTCCCGTCCGACCAGCAGCAAAACGCACAGCCGGGCTTCGGAGGGCGTTTCGGCGGCAAGCTTGAACGTGTGCAGGAAGCTCTGGTCTGTGTTTTCGGGGAAGTCGGCGACCGTGGTCTGGCCGTTGATGCTGCAGACCAGACTGGCCGTGGCGCCCGCGGTTGTGATGACGAAACAGTCGAGGGTGAACTCGATCTCAGCTCTTGGCTCGTCGCCTTTGAGCGGCAGGGCGAGGGTGAACAGGCGCGTGACCATCGACGCCCGTGATTTGCCGCCCACGTGGACCCGCAAACCGGAGAACGTCAGCGTCAGAGCCCGTTTGTCTTCCGAAACGCCAGCCTCGAATTTTTCACCGCTTTTCTGTCTGGGGATCCGGCCAAAGGTGAGCATGGTTACCTCCTGAGAAATTGTCGTCGGTCCGGTCGCTCAATTGTATCAGTATCACCCCATGGAAGGCGGGCGTTTTCGGCAACCCTGCCTGGACAGAGCTGCTTACCAGATGCGGCCCGGCTGGCATTCGATGGTCAGCGTCGAGTCTAGGTCGAGCGCGGGCGTTCGCGAAAGCCGTAAGACCATGATGCCGGTCTGCTCGGGGGTAGGGACCAGACCCTGCTCGCTTCGACCGGCCAGGGGACCGCGCCAGGCCTGCCATCCCAATCGTTCGTAAAACCCTTCCCGATCTGTCTCCAGGCAGGCGATCTGATATTCAGCATCGACCGTGCTTGCCAGGTGACGCATGAGCGCGCTGCCATAGCCCTGTCCCTGGTAGGCAGGGGAGGTCGCGACCGCATCGACGTACGCCGTTCGCAAAAGAGCTCTGCCTCCGGGTTGGAGCCAGCGGGTTGTCACCAATGCATGGCTGGCCAATTGCCCCTCATGAAATGCGAGAAAGTGCAAGCCGCCAGACGGCACATAGGAGAACAAGTTCTTGAAATCCGGCTCCTGGTGCGCGGCGATACAGACGTCGATAATGGCGTTTCGAAGGGCGCCCTCTACTTCCTCGGTCCGGAAGGATCGCAGCTGGAGCGGGCCGGTCATGAGGAGATGATACCAGCCAGCAAGCGTGCCTCCACCCTCAGCCCCAGTGAGATCTGGGACATAGTGTGCATGTGATCTACTCCAGCTCCTCGATCCAACGGGCTCTATCTTCCGCCTGAACGGCGCGCTGCGCCTGGTAGACCAGCCGCGTGAGGCTGCGGCTGCAGCGCAGCCTGGCATTGTAAGGCAGGTATGACGGCGGCACCGCACTGGGCTGGTTGTTCCCCGACACGTTGAAGCAGGGCGAGCAGCGCCGGATCAGCTCTCGCTCGGCGGCGCTGAGGTCGTTGCCCAGGGAAATGAACTGCTCCGCTTGAGAGCTCAACAATTCGATGGTGAACTTCATCGAGACCGGCCAGTTGCACCAGACAAAGCGCCCCACGATCGAGTGCCCGTGGAACCCGCCCAGGAGATGTTCCCAGACCCGCGCAAACGCCAGGTGCGACTGACCCACATAGAAGACCACATTCTCATCCCGGAACAGATAGAGATCCAGGCGGCGCCAGTCCATGGGACACTCTTCGACGAGCAGGAATCGTTTCAGCGAAAGGGAAATCGTCTGGTCAGTCATGGGAGGTCCACATACGACGTTTCTCTCTTTACCCTGGCTCGACCGCCCGAACCAACCCGAACCCACCGACGAGGGACAGAATGCCTCCTATCCATCTGTAGAGATTGATGGACTCCTGGAAGACGATCATAAACTGCGCGCTGTCCATGCCTCCTCCCTGTGAGACGAGATAGGCATTTGCTGCTGCAGCTCCCCAGCGGACACTCCCTACCATGAGGACCAGTCCGGCGAGAAACAAGACCAGCGACAGGGTCACAAACAGGGACCTTCTCATCGTGAACCTCCATTGTGGATATTGCAGAGAAAGGATACAGGCTGAAGCATGGCTCCTATCATACGCCAATATCAAGCTCGCTGGGGTAACTGCTCTGTCAGCCGGCGTCTTCCTGTCGTTGCGACCGGGCGCCCCACTTGCACAGATACGAATAGGCGATGCGCTCGAAGCCGAACTTCTCCACAGGCTGGCGAACTGGTTGTGCTAAGGGAAGTAGACCCAGGCGATACGTGCCCTATGCCATCAGGCTCTCGATCTCTTCGATGGTCACCGGGATGGCTGCCGAGAGGTTCTCGCAGCCACCGGCGGTCATGAGCACATTGTCCTCGATGCGCAGCCCGATACCCCACTCGCGGACGTAAATCCCGGCGTCCACCGTGAAGACCATGTTCTCGGCCATGGGCTCGTCATAGATGCCCACATCGTGGGTGTCCAGCCCGACGTGGTGGGCAACGCCGTGCCAGACGTACTTGCGGATGTCGGCGATATCGTCCAGCAGCCCCAGCGCTTTGAGCCCTTCGAAGGAGACCTCGCGGCAGGTGCGGTTGAGCTGGGGGAAGAACACGCCAGGGCGCACCTGCGCCATGACGGCCCGGTTGGCTTCGTAGGCCACCCGGTAGAGCTGGGCCTGCCGCTCATTGAAGCGACCATGGGCGGGGAAGACCCGCGAGATATCGGTGCAGTATTCGTCATACGCCGCGCCGACGTCGGTGAGGATCAGCTCGCCCTCTGCCAGGGGGGAGGTGAGGGCAGTATAGTGCAGATAAAAGATCCGCTCCCCGCCCGCGATAATGGACGGGAATGCAGTCCGGCGCTGCCCGTGGGCGGCAAGCTCGTGGTTGAACTCCGCCTCGAGCTCGTATTCCATCACCCCGGGTTTGGCGGCGCGCATCATCCGGCGGATGCCCGCCTCGGTGATCTGCATCGCTTTACGGATGGCATCGATCTCTTCCGGCGTCTTGATCGTTCGCATCCTGGCGAGCAAGGGATAACTATTCTTGATCAGGACGTGAGGATGCCTCTCGCGGACCTGCGTGGCGAACACGCGCTCAAGGTCGAACGAGCGTTCTATCGCATGGGCATCGAAACAGAGCCAGAGGGTCATCCCAGGCTGGGAAGCAAGGAGCCTGTCGAGGGTGGTATTCATGTGGTCGATGTCTTCCACCCCTTCCACGCCGCTGCACTCGCGGAGCGCATCTTCCGTGAGACGCCTGCCCGTCCAGATCTCCCGCTCGAAATTCGGCCGGGTGACGAACAGGCACTCACTGACGAGGTCGCCCTTCTTTTGCAGCAGCAGTGCAGACTGCTCCTGCTTGACGCCCGTCAGATAGAGGAAGTTGCGGTTTGCAAAAAACGGATAATTCTCGTCGGCGGTCTTGCGCGCGGGCTCGCCGCTGAAGAATAGCATTGCATCATTCTCTGCCATATGTGCAGCGAGCTTGCGCCGGTTCTCGATGTAGAACTGGTTGTCCATGTGGTCTCCTTTTTAGCCTGCCCGGACTTCTCTGAGTATGGTTGTTTCGTCGGCATGCACGCCCTGTTTCCTGAAGGATTTGCACAAAGAGTGGACGTCTCTGGCCAGGAAGGCTTTTGCATTCGGATTATGCCTGATTTCCATCACCTGCGGAAAATCGATGACGACCGCCTTTCCCTCGTGCCAGAGGATATTGAAGGTGGAATAATCGCCGTGGACCCTGCCCGCTGCGACGATGCGCTTGAGGTTCTGCACCGATTGATGAAAGGCTTCCTGCGCCTCGTCTCTGTCCATTTTCAGGTCGGAGATGCGCGGGGCGGGCTGCCCATCCTCATCGCCGATAAATTCCATGACCAGTGTGATTCCGTTGACGGCAATAGCCTTCGGCACCCAGACGCCGTGCTGGTGGAGATGCTTCATCTGCCGGAACTCCTCCTGCACCCAGAGGATCTTGTGGGCGTTGAGACCTTTCTCACTCCCCTGTTCGATGGCCCTCTCGATCCGTGCATCGCCGATGAACCGGCCTTCCCGGTAAAGCGCATCGCGCCGAAAGGAGCGCACCCGCAGGTCGGTATACACTTTGACCGCAACGAACCCCTCGGAATTTCTGCCGAGGAACACCGATGCCTCCTTTCCGGTCTTAATGCCGGAAATCAGCTCGTCGAGGAAGCCCATCTTGGAGAGGGCGTTCAAGTCGGCGCTCGTAAATTTTGCGTTGGGGTTAGAAGCCTGTTCCGGGCCGGAGACAAGCTGCGTCACCGTCTGTTTGCCTGACAGCTTGCGTTTCTTGCTCTTGAGCTTGACGAAATTTCCTGCTTCCAGGTCTTCTGCGTCCAGCTTGCTTAAGGGTATTTTCATGTATCTCTTTTCTTGAATAAACCATCCTGCGAAAAACGCGCAGGGTGTACCCTGCGGTCACTGAGGAATCAAAAACCGCAGGCTGCGAAGGCACGCCTGCGGTTGGATGCTCAAAGCCAACGACTGAAGTCGTTACTACATTTCACCTTTCGGAGGCGCGCTCGGGACAACATTTGGGGATGAGTTGATGGTAACCATTTCTTGTCGTGCCTCCTTTCCTTGAGTTTGGAACAGCCTGCTTATTTTATTTGAGGGGATACCCGATGTCAAGAACGTTTCGCGGTGAGAGTACGCCACTCAGATAGAATTGTTGATCAGGTGCCGCTCGACGAAATCTACGCGTTCCAGAACTGACATTTTCGGAATCAGGATCACCTCATACCCGTTGGACTTGTACGCCTGTTGCAGTCCGTAAAATTCCTGCTCCGCGTCTGCAAACGAGTGCTGTCGCTCGGCATCCTGCGCAAAGATCTCCGGCCACGGTGGCACCATAAAGACGCGCTCTGCATATCGATATTGCACCAGCGTTTGAGGGAAATACTCCGGCATAGGTAACCCCAGGCGCTGGATACCAGAGATGTTATCGATCACCGACCGGTCGAAAAATACGGGCGCCTCCAGCGGGAGCGCTATGCTGTAGAAATACATGGCCCGCGAGACACACAGCTCGGCAAATTTCACAGCGTTCTTCCAGGGCACGCCATCACCACCGACCGATGCCTGTTCTTTGACGATCTGCCTGCCCGGCTCAGGAAAGACGTGATAACCTCGCCTCTCGAGCTCCGCCAAAAGCGTTGATTTCCCACCGCCCGAACAGCCGCTGATGACGTGGAAGCTTCTACCCCCTGCGCTTCGCGATGGGTTCGTGGCGTATTCGTTTTCGTTCATCGCTCAATAACTATAAGATGATTCCTCTGCTACCCGACTATGAAGTCAGGGACAATTTATCCACAAGATTTCCCAGTTACACAGCTTTATCGCTTTCCCTCGTTTCCATCGATTGGGCAATGGATTCTAACGCCCGTGCAATACGGAATAAAACATTGAGAAAGGCAATCACAGCCACGATCGGGAGAGAATACAACAGAACGACCAGGAATTCCATACGAAGATCTCCTTTCATACTACTCAATCACAGTAGCCCTATGGTAGATATCTACGAATTTGTTCTGCGATGCCTATTACCTCCACATCGCTCACCGTCCATCGTTTGATGCCGAACCAGCATGTAAGCGCGGTGCGCAAGTCGAGCTGCAGAATCACCGAATGCATGCCCGGACGCATCGTCGAGGGGCGAGGCAGGACCCAAAGATGCACATGCTTGACACCATCGCCAAAAGAGCAGACATAGATCTAGGCAGGATGCAACACCTGCATGAGGGCAGAGCATGTCGATCGGATCACCGGACCGAGCGTGGCTGCTTCTTGAGGGGTGAGCTCTGCCAGGTGTTCACAATGCCGCTTGAGCTTAATGATGAGGAAGCCGCGCCAGACAACAGGCGAGGTAATGGCAGTGCCGACGTGCCAGTATTCATTTTCGTAAATAACCCCTCCCGGTTCGATCCGTCTTCCTGAAACGATGTCACACGATACACATCCCGGAACCAGCATGTCAGGCGCGCTCCAGGAGGCGCTCTCGCTTCTCTCGCACCTCCCGCAAGCGATTCTCCGTCTGGGCTTGCAGTCTTTCCAGCTCTCGCAGGGTCTGGGCAATCGTGTCTTTGGCCGCCACGGCCTGCCGGCGAGAGTCTGCAATGCGAGACTGGACGATCCAATCCGTGATGAGACCGTCGAAGAAGAGGTCGGCAAAGTATGCCAGCTCGTCGATGTCGATTTGAAGCTCGATACGTCCCCGGACGTCGGCCAACTCCCGCTTGAAGTGACTCATCTTTGCCTGCACCGCTTCGATGCCCTTCCGCGCATCGTCGATGCGGGAGTGTTTGATCGCCGTGCTGATCATCCCGCCGCCGAGCATATCCCATGTGCCCCAATTTCCGGCGCTTTCCAGCGACTCGATCACCTGCTGCAAGCCCAGGAGGGCTTCCTTTCCGGCTGCCGTCGCTTCGCTCAGCTCTGTGTGTTCCGCGTTGAGATGAGCGATCTGCTCGGAGAACCCCATGAGCTCCCTGGCGACCGCCTGCTCGGACTGGCGCAGAAGATTTTCTTTTTCAGACAGGAGAGACTGATATCTGGCCTCGACGCCTGCCAGCTCGTCCAGCCGGGCGGATAGGCTGCGTTTTTCTTCTTCTAAAAATTCCAGCTGTCGTTTCGTTTGCTGATACCTGAGCTGAGCAGAGAGCAGCTCCTGACGTTCCTTCTCCAATTGCTCCTCGCGGCTGCCCAGAGCCCGGTAGAACAGGGCAGTGAGACTCATCCCCTCGAGCTTTTTGACATCCACGCTTTCTTTTTCCAGCTGTGCAGATAGATCTGCGAAGCGAGCGGTTGTATCCTGCAAATCCGTTTCGAGGGACTGTAAATCCTGCTCGAGTTTTGTCTTGAGCCTTTTTTGTTCGATGATCGTAGCAAGGCGCTTACTGAGTTCTTGTAGCATAGCTTCTCCTTGGGTACCTGGTTTACTCTTCCAGAAGCTCGTTCATGGTCACCTGTGTATATATACGCCTGACTTGGATAAGGGTCTCATATCGCAAGTTTGTCCCGGGCGCTCACTTGCCTCGCCAGACGGCTTGAAGGGCTCGATAATCAAGCAAGATGATGCCCTCTTCATTAACGATCTGCTGCGCCTCCGGGGAGGTGAAGAAGTCGAAATCTGCCTGCCGAAACAGACTACCCTCGCCTTCGATGGCGCGCAGCTCGGCGTTCGCCAGGCCGGGGTGGACCGCCCACTCGCTCAGTCCGTGCGGCAGATCACGCAGCAGCTGCCCATAGCGCGCGGATTTATCGGCTGGATCCAGGTGGTAACTGTCCAAAAAGTCGTAGTCGTTACAGGGCAAGCCACGGTTTTGTACGGCTTCGATCCAAGTTTGTCCGGCCACGCGAAGGGCAAGCCCATACTCTTTCGCCAGCCTGAACATCAGCTCCAAAATATTCGCTCTTCCGTTGAGACGCAGGGCGTGCCAGTCGAGGTGGGTGGGATGAAGCCCGGCAGCCAACACAGCTTCGATCTGAGCCCGGAATTCCAGCTCGAGCTCATCCATGTCCACCTGCGCCAGAAATTGGGGCATGTGCTCGAAGTTGTAGAAATGCCCTGCCCGGTCGACCAGCGATGGCACCTTTTCGAGAGGAGTCACCGGGCCCCAGCGGTAATCGACCCCATCGGAAAGTGCTGTGAGGTGGACCCCGAAGGGAATCTCGGGATGCTCGCCGAGGAAGTGCATGGCGTGCAGCGCCCAGGGACAGGGCACCATCAGGGTTGTGGAACGAAGCACGCCTTTCCCAAGCGTACGGATGACAGCCTCATTCACCGCATGGCACATCCCGAAATCGTCGGCATTGACAATCAGCAGCCGGGCGTCCGAAGGATACCCAAGCAGGCGGTTGGTCTGGACCAGATTCATAGATAATCATACGCCTTCAGCGTTTTGAGTGCGTTGAGGGTGACGATCCCACGGTATTCAAGCTCACAGGCCGGGCTGACTGCCGGCCACGCGATCGGCCAGCCTCCGTCCGCTTGTTGCTTGCCTGCAAGCGCAGCCAGATGTCTTTCGATTGTCTCCCCATCGAAGAGCCGGCGGGATATACCTTGCGGCGTCGACGCATACGTCAGCGGCATAAAGACATAGCCACTGGCAGATGGATCGTAGGCGATATGCCCTCCCTCGATGAGCTGGCTACTGACACGCTCGAAGGCGCGTTCTGCTCGCTCACGATCCGATACATGTTCCAGGAACAACTGGATACACAAAAAGTCATGCCCGCTGATCGTTTGCAGATGCTCGACGTGCTTCCAGCAGTAGTCGGTGGCACGATCCAGCCAGGGATGATGGACTCGATGCTTATGAAGCAGACCCGCAATACTGGCAGTGGGATTGATCGATGCGGGTGGCTCGTCGAGCTCGGTGTTCCACCATTCTGCGCGCGGCGCATCGCGTACGGTCGGCAACACGAAAGGCACACCACCCTCATCCGTCGTGATCGTTTCGAGGAAGTCGCAGATCTGCAGGGCGACCTGCGCGTCGAAGCGGCTATCGTCCATCACGCGCAGGGCCATTTCCTGATCGATGGGCTGGCTGGTGGCGGTCCGCTTGTCTGGCTCGAGGGCATTCCCAAAGCCGCCGTCTTGATTTTGATAGGCAAGCAGCGCTCGATGGACGGGTTCTGGATCGCCTCCCTGGAAGAGAAAGGCAAAGAGATGGCGTTCGAGCAGCCGGGCATTGTTCCACAGGAACGTTTGAGCAGATGCGAGTACATGTGTCATAGGATTACTCTCTTTCCATTCAGGTCATTGACACATGGGATGAATCGAATATACTTCGATTTTGTTAGAACAGTTGTACTAAAATTCCTGGAATTCGTACGGAGGATCATAGGATATGAATGCAGATGCCTTTCGCCATTTCTACAACTACCACTTCGCGGAAAACCGCAAATTATGGGAGTACGTGATCCCCCTTTCGCATGAACACTTCACGAAAGCTGTAAAGTACTCTCACGGATCCGTCCGGGACCAGATCGTTCACATCATGGACTGCGATGACACGTGGTTCAGCGAATTGCGAGGTGTCGAACCTGCAGCGCCATTACCTTCCGCGACCTCTGACGATCGCGAGGCGATCCGCGCCCGCTGGGACCGCGTGGAGCAAAAGATGCGTGAGTATCTGGCGGTGCTGCAGGACGATATGTTGTTTACGAAGCCGATCGAAGAACCCGAAGAAGACAGGGACCTCATCGTGTGGCAGGTGCTTCTGCATGTGGTGAACCACGCTACCGATCACCGCGCCCAAATCCTCCGGTCGCTCAACGATATGGGCATCGAGACAAGCTGGCAGGACTATATTTTCTACGTCTACGGACACCCGTAGGCAGACATTCCTCATCCCATCTCATTCGATATACAGACTCCGCCAAACTGCGCGGAACCTACATGGAGCGCTGCGCCTCCGGGGGCAAGGCGGCGCGATGGTCCTGCACAAGAAGCGAGGTGAAGTTGTTGATCGAGTTCAACGGTTCGCGCAGGTCGTGCGAGACGATATGGATGAAGCGCTGCTGCTCGATGGTCTTGCGCTCCAGCAGCTGCACGGTCTTTTCAAGTTCGATCTCATGGCTCTTGAGCTCATGAACGTCCTGCACCCGCACAACAGCCCCCTTGCAGGGGACACCCACGCCACCACCCGAGGGCAAATAGGTGATCCTAACGTGTCGCTCCCCCTTGGCGGGGAAATTCACCACGGCATCGTAGGAGACGACCTGACCGCCAAAGGCCCGGTCCAGGGCCGGCTTGGCGGTTCGTTGAAACATCTCTTCGCCAAGCAGCGACACCACGGATTGACCAACGATCTCTTCCCTTCGCCGTTTCCAGTACGCCAGATAGGCATCGTTCACGAAGCGGTAGGTATAGGTTCGGTCAACGTAAGACTTGAGGTCCAGGGCGGCCGCGCTCACGGCGGTGAGGAACTCCTCGTCCCTCTTCCATTGCGCCTGCTGGGCCTGGCGCAGCGCATGCACCGATTCGGCATGCTCCAGAAGTCGCGTGGCCAGCCTGGCCAGGCATTCCAGCGAGTGGCGTTGCTCCTGGGTCAGCCGGCGTGCCACGCGGTCGAGCACGCAGACCGTCCCGAGCGCCATGCCGTCGGACGTCACGATGGGTGCCCCGGCGTAGAAGCGAATGCCGGATTCTCCGGTGACCATGGGATGGTGGGCGAATCGCACGTCGGTGGAGGCGTCCTGGACCTCCATGATCCGCTGGGGTTCAAGAATGGCGTGCGCGCAGAAGGAGCGTTCCGGATCCATCTGGCCGACATCCAGCCCATGCCGGGACTTGAACCACTGTCGGTCCTGGTCGACCAAGGCCACCAGTGCGATGGGAGCGTTGCAGATCGAGGACGCCAGCTCGGTCAGGCTGTCGAAGGCGGCGTCTGGCAGGGGATCCAGAACACCCATGCGCTGCAGGCGCTCCGATCGTTGGGCCGCGTCCACCGCGCGAGGGGACCCGGTCATGAAAAACCCCGCTCGGCGAAAGACCCCGGAGAACCCGTCTCACACGGACCGAGGCCTGAACGCCCACCAGGACGGGAAACGGAGCGCCTGGGACGTAGAGGACAGGGACACGTGCACATAGGGGGGCGAAAGGACTTTCAGCGAGGTTAGCGCAACCATTCCCCCGGAATCGTTAGAAAACTCACGGGAACAGCCGTCAGTTCGGCCCTTTGCCCTCTGAAGCGGAGAGGCACCCTGGCGGCGGCATCACCACCGGTCGGAAATGCCACACCATACATTCCAATAATCAATAGAATGTTATTTATGAGACAACGCCAACTCAAAGACCTGCTGTACGAGCAGGTGGCCCGCATCGGCAAGGCACTGGGCAGCCCCAAGCGGTTGGAACTGCTGGAGATGCTCGCGCAGGGCGAAAAGTCGGTGGACGTGCTCGCGGCCGAGCTGTCGATCGACATCAAGCTCGCCAGCGCCCACCTGAAGGCGCTGCGCGACGCGCGACTGGTCACCAGCCGGCGCGAAGGCAAGTTCATCCACTACCGCCTGAGCGGACCGGACGTGGCGAGCCTGGGCGTGAAGCTGCGCGAGGTGGCCGAAGAACACCTGCTGGAGCTGCGCCTGGCACTCGACCAGATGGCCGCCCACCCCGGCCAACTCGCGGCCGTGGACCGCGTGGCGTTGATGGAGCAGGCGCAGCGCGGCGAGGTGGTGGTGATCGACGTGCGGCCGCAGGACGAATTCGATGTGGCGCATCTGCCGTATGCGCGCTCCATGCCGCTGGCCGAGATCGGAAAGCGGCTCGCGGCCTTGCCGCGCGACAAGGAGATCGTCGCCTACTGCCGCGGGCCGTTCTGCCTGCTGTCCGACGAAGCCGTGGCGCTGCTGCGCTCGCACGGCTACCGCGCGCGCAAGGTGTCCGACGGCGTGAGCGAGTGGCAGGCCGCGGGTCTGCCGCTGGAGCGCTGAGAGACGTTTCATGAACCTCGAAGCCTGGGTGCTGACGCACGAATGGATGATCCGCATCGGCGCTTTCGCCGGTGTGTTCGCCCTCGTGGCCCTGTGGGAACTGGCGTCGCCACGCCGGGCGCTCCAGTTGCCGCGCGCGCAGCGCTGGGCCAGCAACCTCGGCATCGTGCTGCTCAACACCGCGATCGTGCGCCTGCTGTTCCCCACGGCCGCGGTGGGCATGGCCGCCTTGAGCGCCGAGAAGGGCTGGGGCCTGCTGAACAACTTCGCCGTGCCGTTCTGGCTCGCGGTGCCACTGGCCGTGGTGGCGATGGACTTCGTGATCTGGCTGCAGCACGTGATGGTGCACGCCGTGCCCGCGCTCTGGCGCCTGCACCGGGTGCACCACGCCGACCTGGACTACGACCTGACCACGGGCACGCGCTTCCACCCGCTGGAGATCGTGCTCTCCATGGGCATCAAGTTCGCCACCATCGCGCTGCTGGGCGCGCCGGTGCTGGCGGTGGTGGTCTTTGAAGTGCTGCTCAGCGCCTGCGCCATGTTCAACCACGGCAACATCCGCCTGCCCGATCGGCTGGACCGCGCCTTGCGCTGGGTCCTCGTCACGCCCGACATGCACCGC
>LLBY010000374.1_pt1 | contig 26130 bp, 52 predicted proteins | sample 1489401 | NCBI WGS metagenome assembly LLBY01 (sample SAMN04092656, study PRJNA295927) | soil metagenome | biome: Soil prokaryotic community; feature: Bulk soil; isolation source: soil from tomato rhizosphere | host: tomato cultivar Hawaii 7996 | place: South Korea | collected 2011-11-01 | reverse complement strand
TTATAACTAAAAAATAATTTATCATAAGGTAATCTATTTATATATATAATATCTTTATTTTTATGTTTATTAATACTAAATCTTAAATAATTAATTTTTAAATAATATTCATCAGTATGATTAGAATATAGTTGTAAATCACAATTTATTAGCATTTCTTTTATTATTTAATTGAATATATAAATCTGAATAATTTAATTCTAATTGTTGTATTATTATAGTTATAAATAATTTATTATTTAATTCATCATAATTTTCAATTAAATTTAAAATATTATCTGAAATATATAAATAATAATTAGTTATATCATCTTTAATTATTGTAAAATTATGTAAATTCTTTTTATAATCTAATTTATTCATAGGTAAATTAATTTTTATTATTTCATTATTTTTAAAAATTATTTGTCCTAAATATAAATTATCCAATGTAACTATATATTGATCATTAAATGTAAATATATTAGGTGTTAATTTAATCCCACAATGATTATGTTCCATTTTCAAATACTTTTATATTATATTTATCAGCTTCTTCTTGAATAATTAATTTAATATATTCAGATAATACATTTAAATTTAAAGAATCATTGCACATGTTTAATATAAAATTTATATCTAATTTTACTTTAAAATTAATTACATATAATGTACTGTAATACATAACATTAGTTTTTTCATTAAATTTTATATCACTATCAAAATAAGAATCTATACCAGTATATTTTCTAGATATTTGAACATTTTTTAAAATTAAAAATCCTTTATTAAATTCTTTTCTTAAGAAAGTAAAATATATAATTTTAATTTTATTAATATATAATATAATAGTTATTTGATCTGTGTATACTTTAACATGTGCAATATATTCTTTCATTGGATTAAGGTTTTAATTATTTCTATACTTAAATTTACATTTAAATTATCAGAATCTAATAATAAATTTAGAACTTTTTCATCAATATTTATATAAAAATTATTATTTTTTTTAATATAACATAAATTTAAATCATTACTAATTGGATTATTAACATAATTATAATAAATTTTTTTAAATAAAGGATGTTCCATTTTAGAATCTAATAAAATATCAATTGATTTTATAGAAATAAATTTATTAATTATTTTATGTTCAATATATATTCTTAAATAAGTTCTTTTATAGAATCCTCTATATATTTTATAAATTTTTACTACATTGCATGTATCTTTTGTTCTAAATTCATTATTATACATTTTTTTAATCTTTAATTATTAATCCTTGATCAATTTTTAATTTAAATATTTTAGATATAGCTTGATTAACTATTTGTTCTCTATCTGGATCAATATAATCTATCCAGTTAATTGTAATTGAGTAATTACTTTCTCCATATTCATCTTCATATATTTTATTATATTGAATTATATATTTTAATCCATTATATTGTCCTTTATATAATTTATTATATTCGTAAGGACTTGGATTTATTCCAATTCTATTTTCTTTACTTCCACTCATTCTTTCTATTATTTTCAATAACTTGTTTTGTTATTTTCAGTTCAGTTTCATTATTATATAAAGGTAATTCTTTAAAATAATTAACTGCACCATTAAAATAAAGTGGACATATTGTTCCTGCTCCACCTTCTCTTCCTCCTAATATTTCTAAAAACCTAATATTATCTTTAAAATATTTAATATCATATCCTTCATATTCAGGTATATGATGTCTAAATGGACTAAATAATCCAAAAATTACATTTGCATCTTGTTGTGTAGTTTTATTTTCACCTAAACCATCTAATGTTGGTCTAAGTCTATTTGCTTTCATATTATCTACACTTTCTTGAGCAGCAGCTTGTTGTTGAATAAGTACAGGTATTTGACCATACTTATTTCTAAGTAATATAAAATATTTACTAGATAAATCTCCAATAGCTTGCATAATAGAACCTCCATTTTCAGTGGTTAATAATTTAGCATGATCTACTATACACATAACATATTCTTCAGAATTAGTTTGTTCATAATAATCATCTACTTCAGTAGGTTTACCATCAATATTTATTATTTTTTTATATTGAACACCATTATCTATTGCGTATTGACGCATAAAATTATATATTCCAAAAGGATTTCTTATATTATCAATAAATTCAACACAATTTAAAAACTCATTAATAGTTTTTTCTTGTTCTTTCATAAATTTTAATATAGAAGGATCTAAAGCTGTTCTAGTACTTCTTAAATTTTTAGGAGAAACTATAATTTTCATCCCACTTAAAACAAATAATAAATAACTTAAAAATTGAGTTAATTTTTCTTCTTTAGACATTTCTAATGAGAAATATTTAATAGTTAACTTTACAGGTAAATTATTTATTTTAATTTGTCTAAAAGCATTATATGCAAATAAAAAATCAGTAATTTGAGTTTTACCTACTTTACTATTTGCTGTTATTAAATAATATTTAGCTTTTTCAATACCAGGGTTAAATTCTTCAAAACGTGGTAATCCCCAAGGAATACAATTTATTTTTCCAGATAGAATTCGTTCTCTTCTTAATTCAATTTCATTATAAACTCTATCAAATAAACTCATTTATTATTTTATTTTACAATCTATAAACCAAATATATGTAGGATTATATTGTAATTTTATAATAGATCTACATTGATTTATAGCTAAATGTGTACTTATACTTTCAACACTTTGTTGAACTTCATATGAATTGTCTAGTATTAACTTGAATGTATATGTTTTTTCCATTTTTATATTAAGTTTGATGTCCAGTCTGTATTACTATTATTTTCATCTTCATCATCATCCATACTTTCTAAAATAATTTCAAATTCTTTTTGACTTAACCAAGTTAAACTATTCTTCATAAAAGAGAGTTTATTATCTTTAATAGAATTTGATTTTCTAAAATTTATTTCATATTTTAAAGCTTTAATTATATCAGAATGAAAATTTCCTTCTGATAATAAACTATTATACTTTTTTTCACAAGCTACTTTAGCTGCTTTTAATATTCTAGTTTTTTTAAATACTCCATGTGAATCTGAACTAGGAAATAATTCCCAAAATTCATTAAAATTTTTATTAATTTTTTTATCAGTTGTATCAGGTATTAATTGATTTAATTCAGTAGTATTTGAGATAAATTTATTTATAAGTTCAATACCTTTTTCTCTTAAATGCATTGTTAATGCACCATCAGTATCTAATATTCTTATATAACCTTTATCTTCTAGTTTTATAAACGTTTCAAAATTGTCAATATTATAATTTATTTTTTTAAAATTAAATTTAAAACTATATAATTTATATAGTGATAAAAATTCTTCAAAAGATATATTTAATTTGTCAATTTCATTTATCAATTTTTCCCACATATCATTTACGTTAATCTATATCAAAAATATAGCTCATTTGTAAGCTATATTTCATTTTTCTTGCTTCTAGCTCATAATCTTCGTTTAATATACTATAAATTTCATCTTCTGATAATTCAACATCAATAGTTTCTTTAAGTTTATGAGCTATTTGTTTAACATCAGATGTTTTATAGAATTCTTCTATTACTTCTACGTAAAACTTATTTTCTAATTTGCTCATTTTATTTTGAATTTACAGCATTAATTATTTTATTACATTCATTTATATAATAATTATAATTAATGTCATATTTTTTATTTTCAAATTTATTAAATAATGTACATAACCATCCTGCTTCTAAGTTTTCTTCTCTGTCGTCAGGATTTTCTGTAACATTATCTTCAATAAAATCAAATATATTAATTTGATTTTTATCAACTTTTAACTTATGTTTTTCAACACTAGTTAAATAATCTTTTTCTAAAGGAGGTAATTTTTTAATTAATTCATAACCTTGATTAGATATATAGTATCTATTAATTTTTCCTATCATTATATCTTTAATAGAAGTATTATTAATGATTCTTTTATATAGTAAATTACCATTTATCATTTTACTTCCTATACAAAAATCATATATTCCATGATGTTTATAATATATAGGTACATTATTATCATAATCCCATTCTTTTATAATATTTACTTCATTTGTATTTAAATAATTTAAAATAGTAGTTTCAATATCTTTGTTATTTATATAATATTCAGCTAAAGATAATGCTACAACTCTTTTACTATGATTTTTATGATAATCTCTATCTATTTCAAAAGCTCCTTTAAATTTGATATTATTTTCAGAAATTATATTAATATAATTATTACTTATTGTTTTATCCCTTATTTCTAAGGGTATCGGACTATATCTTCAAATTTTAATTCTTTCAACAAAATAATTTTTACATTTACAAATATTTTTAGGATTATTTCTTTTTATAAAATTATGAAATGAACATAAAGCTCCTTTCAATCCTAATTCATTTAAACGTTTATAATTGCATTTTTCAATAAATTTCATATTTAAGTCATATATATTATATAACCATATTGTTAAATTTTTAGTCATAATTTCAGATTGTATTTTATTTCGTTCAGGAGTTTTTAACCAATTTTGTGATAACTTTTCACTATGATTTTTTCTGATACCTTTAGACCATTCTTGTTTTAATCTTTTAGATATTTTTTCTGAAGTTTCTTTATGTACAATCATTTGACTAGAACTATCTAATCTTAAATTATAACTAAATTTTCTATTTATAGAATTATATTTTTTTATCCAATATAATTCTCTATTTTTACAAATAGAATTATTTAATTTTAATTTTTCTAATATAAAATATTCAAAGTTTTCATTACCATATTTATACCAAGCATTTAAAAAATGTGAATTTTCATTTTTAGTTCTTTTATTTTTTAAATCGTATAAATGTTGATGAATTCTTCTATATATATTTTTAGACTTACCAATATATACTTTATTATTTACTTTGTTTTTTATGCAGTAAATTCCACATATTGAATCATTTTTATTTGGTTTCATTTTTTACATTTTTATAATAATTATATAAATATAATAAAATAAAATGACATTTCCAAATAAAAATTAATAAAATTTGCCTCGCGCTTCCACATTTAAGTGTACTCTACTAACTTCTATGTTGTCAAACATATGTTTTCGATAGTCTCTGAACCCGATTTAACTTGGCTGCTGATTGGCATATATTTCTACTTAGCTTTCCAGCAATTCACGAGGTTACGACGCTAATATTTAACGTCACGTGCTATAATTTTTTGACACTCTTGAGTTTCTAATGGAATATTAACAATATCTTCAATTTCTTTACAAGCTCTATTTAAATTATTTATATCAGATCTATGAATTTTATACATAGCACCATCAGTATTTTCAAATATAATAGTAGGTTCATATTTACAATATTCAAATACTTTTTCAGTTAACATTGTTAACATTAATTGACCATTAATACAAATTGCTAACTGCCATTTAGGATCATATAAAAAACTAAATTGATCTTTACTTAAACCATATGAACCATTTAAAATAATTTTTAGTACATAATTTCTAGGATCTTTTTTAGAATATAATTTTCTATCTTTATAAAAACCTTCATATATTCTACTAAATATTTTTTCTGGAATATGTTCAGGGTGTAATTTATTTCTAAATGATATATGAGGATAATATGATGCAAAATCTACATCATATAAAACCCATTCATCATTACTTTCATAAATACCAGCTTCACCAAAAGAATGAAGTCCTCCTTCTGCGTAATCTCTAATTACATTTTTATATTTAACTTTAAATTTTACACCTTCTTTTTCATCTTGTTCTTTTAACCAAATTGAATTATTAAAAGTTTCTAAAGTTGATTGATTAATGGGATCATTAAATTTAATATAATCAAAAATTACAGTAGATATATCTACTGAATTTCTATGTGTTCTTAAACTATTAAGTTCACTTATATCAATTCCCATTTCTTTTGCTAAATACTTTCCAAAAATAGATTTACTCATCTTAATTTCAGAAGCATTTATTAAATTCATACCTTCTTGTTTACTATAAAATTCTCTAATACTAATGTGTTTTAAACTTTTTTTATAAAATTCTTCAGTTGCATTAATATCATTATGACAATATTTTATTATATAATCCATTTCTTCATATGTAAGAATAGTACCAGGAGCATAAGGTAATTCTTCTAAATTACTCCATCTCATTGCAAATTCTAACCATTTTAAGCTAGTAGATTTATTTTTATTATCATAATGCCAAATTTTAAATAAATCTAATTGAGGTATTTTAGTTTGATTATCCCATATACTGGAATATTTAGATTTTATTATTTTTTCAACTTCTTTATATATTTCGTAAGAATTATATAAATAATTATTTTTTAATATTGTATGATGTAAAATAGGATAATCAAAATTTATATTATTAAATCCTATTAATCCTTTTACATTATTTATTAAAAAATTTTTTAAGCCTTTTACATCATTTTTTCTATCACTTATTTCAAATATGTGAAATTTACTTGTTTTTATATTTTTAAAAACAGCTAAAAACATATTAGGGATAGGTTTCTAAATCATAAATATAAATTTCTTTCACCTATTTCACCTCCTTTCTTCATTATAATATTCAACTCTTTCATTTTGTTTAAAATATTTTTCTATTCTGGTATTATTTATATATAAATTAAATATATTAGGTTTCATATTAAAATATTTAGCAGCTTCTTTACAAGAATTAAATATTTTTATTATTTCATTATTAACATAATATACTATTTTACGTTTATTATTTTGTTGTAAATTATATAAATTTTTAGGAATTTTACCTTTTTTACTATTTATAAGTTTTTGTCTAGTAACTTCACTAATTGGTTTTCTTTTAGGATGTTTTATACTATCTTTAACTTCTCTTATATTATATAATTCATTAGATTGATTATTAATATAAAATATTTCTTTTTCAGTTAAATTATTACAATATTCTATAACATCACATTTAAAATTATTTATCCCATATTTATTGAAAGATCTTTGTAAATGTGAATTATCATGTATATTATTATTTAAATGAAATCTATGAAGTATTAATCTTTTATAAATATTTACAGATTGTCCTATATAAATTTTCTTATTTAATTTATTTTTTATAAAATAAATACCTGATATAGATTTTATATCTTTTGTATTTATATTATTCATTCGTAAAAGTCAAACAAAAACCCACAAAAGATTTCTCTATGTGGGTTTTTAAATTATTTTTTAAAATAATACATTTCTTGGCACTAATCTTTGTAATATTACTGTAATATCAGTATCAGGTAATATAAAAGAATATCCATTTGGTATTTTAGTTAATACTAAATCTTTAGTTTTTAATTCAACTACATATTCATTATCTTCATAAAATCTTTCTTCTATACTTAATTTTGACTTATCATCATTTGGTGAATCTTCATCTAAATTATTAGTTCTAACAATTTTATCAAACCAATATCTATGGTAATTTAATTTAGGAAGCATAGGTGAAAAACTAATAGTAGAACATTCTTTAGGTTTATTATGACCTGGAATTATTTCACTTACTTCATATGTATGAAGTTCAAGTTTTAAATTTAAATGTTTTGCTGCAACTAATGCATTTTCATTAAATAAATTAACTTCTTTAATTATTTCAACTAAAATATCAAATGTTGTAAAATCTAATTTAATTAAAAAATCTATAATAGATTGTTTATGTTTTGGATATTTTAATAAATCATCAATTACTTCATTAACAATAGAGTCATCTAATTGTTCATAATGTTTTCTATATCTAATACGAGAAGGTCTATTAACTAAAAAATCATTAATTTTAAAATCATTAACAGTTAATAAAAACAATTTATGAGATTTAAAATTACCATCCATGAGTGATAAAAAATCTGACATTGCAGCAGTACCATTATCTGAATTTTGATTTAAATAAATTTTTTCAAATTCATCAACAAATATTACACATTCATGAAATAAAGAATTAGACATAAAACTAATAAATTCATTACCATGATAAGGTTGATTAATTAATATAATTGGTAAATTTATTTCATTACATAATATTTGAGCAGTAATAGTTTTACCTGTTCCTTTTAATCCTGATAAAATTACTCCTAAATTTTTATCAATATTTGAGTAATAAGATTTTAAATATCTCTTAATTACTGAATTATCTCCATAAATTTTTGAAGGTAATTTAAAATTATTAGATTTTTTTTCTAAATAATATTCACCTGTATTAGGATTTATTTTTAATAAATAAACACCTATTGGTAATTGTTTATGAGTTCCTGTTAAATTACCAGTTTGATATTTATTTCCTGATTGTAATATTTGCATTTTTAATTATTATTAATGGATTTTCAAAAGTAAAACCTTCTTTATTTATTTGTATAAATTTAGAAAGAATTTTTACATTTCTTTTAATTTTTTTTAATTCACTAGCCATAACTTATTAAGTTAATTCAAATTCTACAGCTCCTAAATCATGTGATATATCATTAAAAAGTTGTAAAACTTTATATAAAGGTAAATTTTTACCAGCATAATCATAAAAAACACTTTTATTAATATTTTGTGTTTGTTTTGTACCATCTTTAAATAAATATGTTATGACACCTGCAGTTTTTTCATTTTTAATATTTATTAATTTTGCTATTAGTGGATTAGAGCCTTTTATTTTTTTTTTCATATTATTTAATTTAAAGATCAGTAAATTCATCAATCATTATTTCTAATTCTATCATAGAATTATGAGTAATTGATATTTCTTTTTCTATTTTATTTTTTTTATCAACTAAATCTGCAATATAACTTTTGTGTTGATCTAATAAATTATTAAATTTTTTAATATTGGATTTACGTTTCAATAAAATAAATTTTTTTTGTGCTAATCCATAAGCAGAAATTTTTTTAAATCCTAACATATGAATTCATTTTAAAAAGTTAATTTAATTTTAATATTTTATCAAAAAATATTTCTCTAGATTGTTCTTCTTTTACATTTTCAATAATAAATTGCTTATTATTATTTTGTAAATTTTGTCTAATTACTAAACTTCTTCCAACAGCAATTTGTCTACCTTTTGATTTACAAAAAGAATCATTAGGATGATTACCTGCTACACCAATAATTAGTGTTTCTGTAGTTGGATTATAAAATCCAGCATAGGTGTGTCTTGTTGAACGTTTACTTTTTAAATCTTCAGGTTTTTGGTGATAAAGAAATTGTCTTCCTTTTTGCATGATATAATTATTTTAAGGTTTTAAATTTTAATATATAACAATATATTTGTTCTTTTTTTTCATTTATGATTGTTATAATAGGTAATTTTTTATAAAACATTAATAAAAAATTAAAATTATTTTCATTAATTTCATAACTTATAAAATCTTTTGTATCAATTATATTTATAATTTCAAAAAAAGTTTCTTTTTTATTAATTTTAATAGTTCCTGAATTTATAATAGGTGTAATATAAATTTCAATTATAAATTTATTTTTATAATCATAAATTTTTTCTGTATTTTTTACAATACTTTGATTTTCAGAATAAAAATAATAAGTTTGAGAATAAATAATTGTTGTAAACAACAATAAAATAATAATAAATTTTAATTTCATATTTTTAAATTATAAATAAAGGTGATTAAATAATCAATCACCTTTAAAATTAACTAAACTAACTAATTATTTACACATAATTAGTGGTCTAAACAGGATTTGAACCTATGACCTATTGATTATGAGTCAATTGCTCTACCAACTGAGCTATTAGACCAACTATTATAGTATATCTGGTGAATTACCTGTTTTGGATATCCACCAGATTGTAATACAAGGTAAAATATTTAAACAATAACGTTTATTATAATCAGAATAATGACAACCTATCCAAAAAGATTTTAGTCTAATTATTATTCCAGATTTATCATTTATTTTGATTTTAATCATATTATAAGTTTAATAATTAATATCATTCTGTTTCCTCAGAATTTTCATTTTCTTCAACAGCTTGTTTTACAACTGTCATAGTATTATAAAATTCTTGAGTCATAGAATCAATATTTTCAATTTTAGCAAATAATTTTGAAGCACTTGTATTAAATTCTTTTTTCTTAGATACTTCTAAATTATCTAATTTTTTACGTTCTTCAGCTAAACTATTGTTTAATAAAACATATCCTTTTAAAAGATTTTTAAGTTCTATTTTTACTTCTTCAATTTTAGCTTCATTTTCTTCTTTAAATAAATCTTCAACTAATTTTTTAGTTGCATTTTGACTTACTTTTTTAACAGATTTTAAATTTTCAGTTCCACTGACAATAGCTGTTAATTTTTTAATATTATTATCATAACTTGATAATACTTTTTTAGAATCTTTTCCTTGATTTTCTAGATTGTTTTGATTGTCCATTTATGCAAATTTAATATTTAATAATTTTTCGTAATTTACTGTAGTAGTTATTTCTGTTACTTTATTTATTTGATCAATTTTATCTAATATATTTTTAGATTTTTCAACTTCAACAAATGATATTTTAGAAGTTTGTTCTTTTAATTTTTTCAAATGTATATTTTCAAATTTAGTATAAATATCAATATTTATTAATTTATTATCAATAATAGTAGGAATAATTTCTTCTTTTTTGATATATTTTAAATATACTTGATAATTAAACTTACTTTTAAAATGTCTTGCAAACCAACTTTTAAATAAACTTATTTTATCTTCATAAGTAATATTTTTATTATTAATACACCAATGATTTAAAACTCTATTTACATCTAAAATAGTATTTATTATAATATATTCATATTTATCATCTTCTTTTTCCATAATAACTATTAAATTATAAATTTAATTTATTTTTTACTAAATTTATTAATTCTTGTTTTTGTTTTGAAGATTTATTATTTTTTAATGAAATATATATTTCAGAAATTTCTTTAATACTTAAACAAGGTTTATTTAATAAAATATATTCCTCAGCTTTTTCTTTAGTTGAAAATGTTTTATTATTTTTATAATATACATAAACTGTAGTACTATTAACAGGTATTATTTGCCATATAGAATCAATATAATAATATCCTCTATTTTCAAAAATATCGACACCATCTTCTGTTGTAAATAATGGTTGTTTAACTTTTTTTAAATTTTTTAATAAAATCTCAACATTATTATCATCACAAATAGAAATTAAAGTATTTTCTTTTATTTTAAAATTTTTTATTATTCTACAAGGGTAAGTTTCTTCTAAAGATTCATTTATAAATCTAATTTTATCACCAATAGTAAATATTTCACCATCAGATAGTCTTTTTACTGAATGAATTACCCAAGATTTATGTTCTTCTGCCCAAAATTCTAATGCGTTTTCAATAGAATAATAACATGGACTACCATTTGAATTTATTAATTCACCATTTCTTACAGTATATATCAATCCTCTATTTGGATTAATAATACATTGTAATGATAATATTTCATAATTTTTTTCAATAACTTCTTCCCAAAATTCTGGATAATTTTTATAATTATTAAATAGAAATAATGATGTGTCATAAATAATACCTAATTTAGGACTTCCTGGATATTCTTTAATTAATTTATATTTTTTCATAATTAATTTTTTATATTTTTATAGGATTTTCTTTATTCCATTTATTTACAGCTCCCCAATAAGTCCATTCACTAGTTTCAGAATGATGTCTTTGTTTACAATCTGTACAATATGCCATCCAACAAGGAACCATATCATCACTATTTGTATTTGGATGTTTTTTAGAACCACATTTACAAGGATTTAAATTTTTATCTCCCATTATTTTTAAATTTTAATTAATTTTATTTTTAGAAATTTCTAATTGATCTAAAATTTGTACATTTCCTTCACCATATAATGAATGAATATTAATATACCATAATATAAATTTATTTTCTCTATCTTTTTTTTCTTTAGCTCTTTTAACATCTATTGTTTTAGTAGCTAATATATTATTTTCTTCCATTTTTATTTTTTTTAGTTAATGATAATAATAAGCATAAAAATGCAAACCATAATAAAATTGTAGTGTTCATAATAATTAGTTTTAGTTAGTTGAGCGTAAAAGAGGACTCGAACCTCTATACTCCAGCTTTGCTGACTGGCGAATTACCAATTCTTCCATTTACGCTTGATCTTTTATTTTAGTTATTAATTTTATATTATGTAGTTCTTCTTTTTCAAATCCTTCATCATTTATATAACGATACCATTGTTTTATTAATTCACCTTTGTATTTAAATTTAATTAAATACCATCCATAATTTTCATTAATTATTTCTCCTCTATAATAACAAGTTATATCTTTTCTTCCAGAACATTTAAATTCAGGTTGAATTAATTTTAATTTAACTTTTATTTTATTGAACATAAGCTACTGTGTTATCATCTTTATCTATAATAATACTCAATTTTCCTCTAAATAATAGAGCACCTTTAGTATGATCATTATCAGGAGTTTCTTTAGTTGAAAAACCAACTTGGGAATCTAAATGATTAACATAATATGTTTTACCTTTATGTTTTATAATCCAACAAGGTATAGTTGAATCTTCATTGTGTTTTTTATTAAAGTGAAAAACAACTCTTTCAACTTCTGCACATTCATATATAATTTTTGACATAGTAATTTTTTATTAAAAAAAGAGAGAATTTAATCTCTCTTTTCATGACACATAAACAAAACTTTATACTCACAAAGTTTATATTATATAATATTGTAGCACCAAAACTTATTATACTACTTTCTTCCCAGACTTTTGTCTTTGTCGGATAATATTATGTACACATTGTTTTAAAAATTTTCATACCAATATGTTCTTCAGTTTTAATTTCTTTTTTAATAATTGGTTTATTATTTATTTTTAATACATAATTAAAATATAAATTTTTTAAATAACATACAAAATTATTTCGTAATATTTTACCACTATTGATAATTTCTTTTATTCTTAATAATTCATGTTGTTGTACAAGAATAAGTTTATTAAAAATAAATTCTTCTTCTAATGAAGATATCATTTCTATTATTGTAGGTGTTTTTACATAACCTAATTTTTTAAAATCAATTATTTGTAACATAGTGTTTAGTTTTAATTAATCAAATTATTATTATTTTATGCCGGTTGCTCTACCAACTGAGCTACAAGATTGAATACTTTTACAAACTTGGACAGATTTGAACTGACGACTCACTGGGTTTATCTTAAAAATTGCTGTTAATAATTTTATAGTTCTTAGAATTATATTTTTTAGGTGTCCTAACCATTAGACGAACTATATATAGTATGAGAATCGAACTCACATTACCTCCGTGACATGGAATTTATAAAATTGCTGTTATAATTCTTTTCAGAATACATTATTTACTTATTTGATCCTAATTCAAAGGTATATAATATTTGCTGTATGTATTCTTTTCAATATACTGTTTGTTTTTAAAAATTGCATATTTTAATAATTTAAAATTGCTGTAAGTATATTTTTATCAAAGTACTTTAAAACGTGTCAAATTAAAAGTTTGATGTTGTAGTAAGTTGCTGTAAGTACTTTTTTCAGATGTTATTAAGGAATCGAACCTTTAATACCTACCACCAGGCTTCGTTAGTGTTTAAGACTATATTTTAAAATATTGCAGTTTAACATCTTAATATTTTATTATTTTTTATTTAATGCTCTAACTATTTCTTCAGCTTGAGCAAATTTTTTAGGATCAGTTCTATACATTCTACTATCTTTAGCAAATTGTGTTTTTAGTTCTGATTTTTGACAATTAGCACCTTTAGATTTACCAGGAGTGCTAGAACTTTCTCTTTTGTAAGTATGTTTTCCCATAATTTTTTTTAAAATTAAGCAAATGAGTATTTTGTTTAAAATAACCATAATTTTTAGCTGTGAATGATTGCTGTAACTCATTTTATTAATTAAACCCTAATCATTTATGATATTTATATTAAATTGATAATTGTAATATATTATCAGGCGTAAGATTAATTTTCAAATTATATGAAATAAAAATGATAAGGGTTTAGGATTAATTAAATATTAGCTTATTTATTTTTTTATATAATAAATTTGCAGTTTTACGCCTAAATTTTTTTTTAAACTTCTATCATTGATAAAAGTTCTTGATCCATTGCTGCATTAAATAATTCAGTTGCAGTTTGTGGTTTATTTTCAGGTCTATCTTCAAGTCCTGTTAAAAATGCAATTATTGAACCATCTAATCCACTAAAATAAAATACATTTTTAACATTTCCATAAGTTTCAAATTTAGAAGTATTTCCTCTTGCTAAATTCCATAAAACTATTTGAAAGTTATTAATATAATTATTACTAAATCCTACATTTCTTAATTTAGAAAGTGCAGCAGTAACATTAGTAGTATTTAAATTTGATGGATTAAATTCCATATCAGATATACATATAATACCTGTTGGAAATTCTGATTCAGATATACCTTTTTGTTTAATAGAACAAATTAAATCAATTACTGATTGAAAGTTTGTACTTCCAACATAGCCTGATCTATCATTCATCCATTTTTCATAAGGTGTTGAACCTTTCCATTGATGCATTTTAGCACTTGAATTAAATTCAATCCAACTATTAGCAAAATAACCTTGTGGTAACATTTCTGCAAAAAATAAAGCTAAAGATTTAGCAACATCAAAACATGTCATTGATGTACCATTAGCTTGCATACTCATGGAACCAGATGTATCTCTTACTACAATTAATGAAGTATCTTTTTTAGCTCCTTTTTGTGCAGTTTGGACTAATTGAGCAAATTGTTTATTTAAAGTATCTATTTGATATTTTTTATTACTTATTTTAGTAAATAATTCATAAACATATCCTGTAAATTTTACAACTGGTTTAGATTCCAAGAATTTTTCATATTCTTTTTCTAATCCATTATTTGATAAAAATTTACCAGATACTAATAAACTTAATGCTCTACCATGTACAGAATTAAAGTCAATTGATAAAAATTTACCTTTTGATATTAATTGTTGCCATTGATGTGCAGTACCACTAGATTTTAGTTTTCTATATTTTTTATAATTAGAAGCATCTTCTTTTGAACCATATAATAGTGAACAAATCCATTTTGCAATTATATTATCAGCTTGTGATTCTAAAGTTGTACATTTTGAATTTGCTTTTATTTGAGGTAAATATTTTTTAATTAATTCACTGTGATTAGGATTTTCTAATCCAGCTATTATTAATAATCCAAATTTTTGCCAATTTAATTTACGATCTTTCCAACCATTATATTGTAAATCATAAGAAAGCATTGTAATAATATCTTTCCAACTACCTGCAGCAATAAATAAATTTATATTGTTCCAAAAGCTATTTTCATGATATATTGAAATCCACATCATTCTCATGATAGATTCATGTTTTAATCCTGCACCTCTTTGAACATTTTTAGTTTTAGATCCATTAAATAACATTACAGTTCTTGTAATAATTCTTAAATATATTGTAAAACAAATAGTTATTAAAGGATTAATACTCCATAATGTTGATATATCTTTTGATATATCTGAAAAACTTCTAGGTGATTTATATTGTGAAATTGCACCAAATTGATCTACAAATGCATTACCAGTACTACTATATTTTATTGCACCATTTTCTGATCTTACTACAGCTGAAGATTTCATTGCTGTATTTACGAAAGCATTAGCAGATGTTTTATTATTATTTCCGCTAAATAAGTTTGATTTTTTGCTGTTAAACATCTTAGTTAATTTTTATTAGTTATTATTTATTTGTTAAATCTTTTAACAATTATGCTGTTGTTTTTAAAATTGATTGTGAATTTAAATCATTTGGATGTTTTTTTAAATGATTTGTAATTTTTCTAATTTTATTAAGTTTTCTTCTTGCTTCTGAATATTTACTAGTTTTCTTTTTTCTACCAATTCTTGCCATGATTTATTTAATTAACATTATTATTAAACATATTAGTGATATAAGTATTAAAATTTTAGTAATAATACGATGTATTGTTGTTTTATTTTTTAACATTGTAATATAAATATTGTTATTAATAATATTAAAATTAATGTTATCTTTAACCTTTTGTTATATTTTTCATCTTTTTTCATAATCGTTATTATTAAAATAACTAGGATATAAATCAATATATCCTAGTTTCAAATATATAAATAGGTCATTGGGACTTAATAGCTACAATTACCAAATATGCTATTTATATTAATAAATATAAGTTTTAATTATTTTAAAACCTTCTATTTTAATGAATAATATTTCTTTTTTTGGTAATTCTTCTAGCATATGTTTGTGTGTAACACCAGAATAGATTTTTTGTTGTAGTGTATTATAAACATCATAAAAATAATCTTCATCTTTATTTAAATCAAATTCAGGTAAATTTAAATTACATTGTATTAATACTACATTATTATATGTAATATTATTACCACTATTATTAACACCATTATAACATATACTAGATTGTGTATTATTACATATATTATTAATTGTACCTGTACCATTTATGTTGCCATTAATGATAAGATTGACACCTTTTAATGATATTATGTAATTACCATTAAAATTTAAATCTCCAGTATAAGTAATAGTTTCTACACCATTACCATTTCCACAATTCTGTCCAATAGTAATATCTCCATCAACTATTAAATTACCTTGTATAGTTGTTTGGCTAAATGTGAATGTTGTAAATAACAACATTAAAAATAAAAGTTTTTTCATAAATTTTTAATTATTAATTAGTTTTTGTGTGAGTAATAGGTTTTAATTTTATAGTGTCACCTATTTTGAATTTACCATTTATATCTACAATAGATATATCATCCATAAAAAATACATAATCTACTTTAGTACTTAGATGATATTCACTACTCTTTTCATTAAAAGATTCTATTTTTATAACAGTATAGTGCTTATCATCAATATTAATTGGTTCAGTTAATATTCTATTTTCATTACAAGATAATAAAAATAATGATAATATAAAAATAATTTTTTTCATTTTATTTATCTTTAGTTGTAAAATACCAACATCCACCATGCATTATTTCACTTATTATTAATGTAGCTAAGCCACCAACTATAAGTAATGGTGACATATATAATAAAAATCTAATAGAAGAACTACCTTCTCTTTTATCAAAATCCCAATAAGATTCCTTAAAATCATTATACCAATCTTTTAAATTATAATGATACATTCTCCATACAGCTATTATACCTATTAATAACCATATTATTATAAATAATATTTCCATAATTATTTTATTTAATTAATTTTAATCCTTCTTGTAATCCTACTTCTAGAGCTTGTTCCATAGATTCTTGTCCATTCGTAGATTGGTGATGATGAATTATACTATCATACCATAAAACATAACTTTTATAATGTTTTATATGAGTATTTGTATTTATAAATGGTCTAAAGAAAACCTCTATATTATGAACTTCTCTTAACCATTTAGCTAATAACGATTGTGTTGGTCTGGATAAAGTTGGCTCATAATTATTCCAATTAGTTTTAGATAGTGTACATAATTCAGAGGGGTTTTTAGCTGTTGTTATTTGAAAATAATCCCATACTTTTATATTAAATCCTTTTTCCTTAGCTAATTTAGCTGTTTCAAATGTTATTAGTTCTTCTTGCATAATTCAATTAATTTTTTAAGACATTCAAGTTCTGCTTCTTCTGGAGTGTCATAAGAATCTTCTGATTCCATTATTTCAATATCTTCAACAAAAACTTCTAAATTACATTTGTTTAAATCATATAATGTAAAAATATATTCTCCATCACTACAAGGTGTAACAGATGAGTCTATTTTATATTTATCTCTAAACCATCTAAAAGCTTGTGAAAATGTTGGTGCTGAAACTGTTAATTGTACGAAGTTAAAATCTCTATAAACTTTATGATAACCTATTTCATTATCAAATTTTTTATAATAACAAGCTCCACATTTTTCATCAAATCCAAACTCTTTTAAAGCTAACGCTTGTTCGTATGGTATAAATTCTTTTTCCATTATAAATTTTCTTTAATCCATTTATCTGTAAAATCTTGTATAAATGATAAATTATGATTTTTATTAAGATCTAAATTATGTTTTTTAAATAATTCAATAATTTCTTCTCTATTCCGACTATCTTTTAATTTCTTAATTGTAATAGTATTGTCTTTAGGATTAATTTTGAGTTTCTTTTTCATTGAATATGGTACAGTATCATATACTATTTCTTCATACTCAACTAATACATCAGTAATAATTTTACCTTTATTATAACATTTAACAAATTTTTCAATAAATTGTTGAGAAGGTTGAGGTAAATATTTCCACAACTGAGGTGCATATTCTGAAATATTTAATGAAGTATCTGTTGTAGCTATGATTTTTCTTTGTGTTCCATTATTATGAATATCATTAAAAGTATCAATATTAAATATAGAAAATGAACCATCTGTTAATTGTTCAATAACTTTATCTTTTATTTTTATTTCATCATCTGAAACAATATATAAATGATATAGTTTTACTCTTTTATGATAAATATTATTCCAATAATTACAATAATTAAACTCTAATTTTGAAAATAAAGAATCTATCCATAATACTTTTCCTGATTGTTTATTTTCTGTTGATAATATTATTACTTGTGCTCTTTTAAACTGATTCATATCATTTGTTTTTAAGATTATAAAAAAACTTCTAATAGCTCTACACTGTTAGTCTTGGAAAGAAATCTATATAGACAACCACCTTTTATCAAAGGATACTCTTTCTTTAGGGCTGGAATGTGACACCTGTATTAGAAGTTTAATTTTTTATCAGGGTAGGATTTGAACCTACAAGCTTTATAAAGAGATACCTTAATAAAAGTGATTAATCTAAAATTTCATTAGATGTATCTCATAAATTATTATTTCATATTTCAATGTCTACCAATTCCATCACCTGATTATTAAAAAATCACTTGTCCAATTCTAGGGAATATTAATACTCTTTTCAATCAGAGCCGACGCATAGTGTCCAATGTTTGCTATACGCCAGGTGAGACTCAAACTCACTACTATTAATACCTTTACAATAAACACAACTGCTAGTACAGTTTATAGATGCATTATTCTATATGCTAGTTTTTTCTCTAATGTTTATCTTCAAGCAAGTAATTTTGTTTTATTTTTATTAGCACCCTCTTTCATCCACTACTGCATAAGATTTCTGCCTATATCTTGTAACAATTCAGTAAAGTAGGGTCATGTAGTTATGGTGCTTAAACCCACCCAATTAAATCAAATTCCTTTTTTTTAATAACTACTTTGCTGAGAACTCCCAATAGTGTGAATTAATAGATATAAACTACCTCTCTAAAGTTTACTAGTTAGCAATTAAAATTCTAACATCTTCAGGTTTGTAATACCTCATTATTAATTCACTAAGCAACATATCTCATATACAGTTGTATCTACTCCTAATTGTATTACCCTCCTATTATAATTTTCAAATAGGTTCATATTATGTAGTTTCTACAATTTTTACCATTACTGGTAGGTTACAGTTTAAAGTCATAAGGGTTTTGGACTATATTAAAAAACATTGAACCATAAAGATAATGAGTGAGAACTCATTTGTATTGCTAGTTTTCTCTTAGAATTTTACATCTAATCATTGTTCTGTTACTAGTCAGACTCTTATATTCCCTTCTCACTAGGAACAACACATCTAGGATTACTCCATTAATTTTACAAGGTATCTACCCTTCTTTATAAGTATTTTAGTATTATTAACATCCTGTTAATGCAGGATTAGTATCTTTATATATCAAAGTTGTATATTTACTCCATAAGAGACGATTAAACTATTTCAGGTTACATATACTTAACTTCTATTTACAAAGGTTCAATGTTTATCCTTTTTATTTTAACAACTACAAGTCTGTACAATAGAGCCAGTATAAGTTGTTACTCCACCTAAAAATGGAGTATATAGACTAGTTGTCCATTTCACTTTAATTAACTTTCCTGATTCAGTTAGTACGCAAGCACTACCAAAATCTAAAGAATAATTGGTTTGACAAAGCACTCTAGCTCCACCTCTATTTTCTTCTAACTGAAATCTTCTAAGTCTTCCAATTGTTTCTAGTGCTTCTTGAATATTAGGGTCATTAGTAGGATTATCAAATATATCTTGATAATCAACATCACCTTCTTTACTAGCTTTACCACATGAAGTACACGCATTAACCAATGTACCAGAATAACCTATTTCTGTAGCCATATTACTAGCTGAAATTAAATAAGTTTGCCATTTTACTTCAATGATTGTACCATCTGTATGTTGAACACAGGCTGTACCTGAAGGTTGTGAAAAGTCAGAGTGACATAATACTTTACTGGTACTAATTTCTTCTTTATTTTGTCCTTTAATATTATTTTTAACAATATTAAATGCTTCTTGAATAGGATCTGAAGATTGTAATTCTAATTTAGAATCATCAATTGAACATGCAAAAGACATTGCAATAAGTAAACTAAATACTAGTTTTTTCATAATTTGTGTAATTTATTTGTTATTAATTATTTTTAGTTAATTTTGATCTTTTGGATCTTTAAAACTACCATATAAAATTACAATTACTAAATTTATAAATAATATAATTTGTAATTCTAATTTATAATGCATAATTTTTAAATTTTTATCTGATGTAAATAGCAATAATGCTAAAATACATAATAATATGGATATTGAAAACCATATATTAAAAGTTTTTTGTTTCATTATAGATTGTTTAGATTTGTTTTTAGAGTTTTTAATTTGATTGGATTTTTAATTGATCCAAATATATACATTGAAAATTTTGTGTACCATTTAATATACCATTTTCAATAGAATTAATATCATATAAATAAAATGTATCACCATTATTTAAATTAACTTTAAATAAGAATATATCATTATCTTTTACTTTTTTTATACTTTCAATAGTATTTAAATTTATTGATTTAAATTGTATATGCATAATAATTAGTTTTAGTTAATGTGTTTTACAGCAAAAACTATAATAAATATTTATCTAATAGTAGTTGTTTATACTATTATTACATCTTAATTATAGAACTATGCTGTCCTCAACAACTTGGAAGGTTTTTTAAGTTTTTACTATTTTTCATGGTACTATAATATAATAAATAGTTAAAATATATTGTTTAGTTTTAATTCCTATACTCTCTTGTATTGTTGATGACATATTATTTTTACTGAATAATAAATTAAACGTTACTAATTTTTATGTCTAATGATTGTTGGAATATTTTTATACAATACTTTGTAAAGCATTATAAACAGATAATATATATTTTAATTTGGATAATATATTATCTTTATTTGTTGAAAGAGTTAATTTATATGAAGTACCAGCTCGATTAAGTGATTTATTAAAATATAAATATTTTGTTCCAAAATAACTTTGTTCAAATATATATTTTGATCCATTCATTAAATCTTTTTTTACAGTTTCAGATTTTAATAATGTAATTGGATTACTTTTATCACCACCTATATAAAATGTATTAGTTTCTTCAATTAAATCTTTTATTTTAAATCTTTTATTTATAGAATTTGTAGAAACATAGTATTGTTCTTTAATTGAAGGTTCTAAATCTTCAATACATTGTTTTACTGTATTAATATCTATATTTTGACAACCAACTGACATTTGTAAATTTTTATAAATTTTAAATGTCCATTCTCCTAATTTAACAGGAGTATATTCAAATATATCATCATTATTTAAATTAATTTTTGATATAGTTTTTAATTCTTCAAAATAAATAGAATATTTAGTATATGAAATAGTTTCTTTAGTCATAATTAGTATTTTTTAGTTAATATTTAAACTCTCACAAGGTTGTACCTTGGTAATTACGAATTACCCAAGTTCATAATGATGTAATTGGATGAGAGTTTAATTAATTTTTTTATTTTTTTATTTTTAATAACAATAACATCATATTAATGTTTTTATAGTTATTTTTAGGATCGGGTGGAATAGATGTTGTTATATCTATTTCTTGATGTGAATTAGTTGGATTAGAAGAATTTTCTATAGATTTCTTATTATCATTAGATAAAATTTCTCTAAATATATTAAATGTATTTTGTTTACATGAGATATGATAAGATGAATTTTCTATTTTATAAAATCCTATTTTACTTAATATATTATTATAATTATGTGTATAATTACCACTATATGTCATAAAAATTGGTATTTTCATATCTACACAAGTTTCAACAATTTCTTCTAATGGTGTAAAGTCTGATTTTTCTGCTATCCATTTATTAGTGTCAATAATAATTATATCAGATTTTGCTAAATTTTCTAGAAATAAATTTACTTCATTATCACTTATAATATTAATATCTGTAATATTAATAATTTCTATATTATTATATTTAAATGATTTAAAAATAGTTTTTATTTCATCTATATGATATGTATTATTTTCTTTTTTAAAAGTAATTATAGTAATATCTTTACCAATTTTTTGCATAATAAATAGTTATTTAATTATTCAAATCTTTTATTTTAATATTGAATCGTTAGATTTCTCTTCTCCAAAAAATTCTTGGTATGTTTCTTTGTAAATATTTAGTTTTTCAGTTAATAAAGCTAATTCTAATCTTTTATTAGCAACTGTTTCAAACCATAATTGAGGTTTAAAATCTTTATGAACTGGTCTTAAATCAGTTGAATTTTCTTTACCTAAATCTTCTAACTCCATTAAATCTCTTTTTAGAGTTCTAATATCTTTTTCAACTACTTTGATAATATCATCAGCAGATGCTTTAGTGTCTTCTTCAATGATTAAAGCTCTTTTAGCTTCTAAATCTTTGTGAGTTAATGTTAATGTGTTTTTAAATTTTGACATGATTAAATTGTATTAAAGTTATTATTTATGTGTTATTTTTTATAAGAAAGTAATACATCCTACCAATTAGGATTTGTCATACTTAACCAAAGTATCTAATAGAATATCCAGTTCTATATTAGGATGTATTCTTTCAAAGGTTATTATTTATACCAATATAATATTTTTGATATATATATTGTCATGATTTCTTTTTACCTTTAATTATTGTTTTTTTTAAAAGAGATTTAAAGTTTATTAATTCAACTATTGCAAATATCATTATTGCTATATTTAATAAAGGAGTAAATGTAAAGATTATTGATATTAAAATATCTGATAAATCTATGTCATCTCCTTCATTATATGTATCATATAACATTATTGTTAGTAGAATGAATGTTATTGTTGTGATTATTAAATAAATGGTTAGTATCATATTAGCTATTGTTATAGTGCTAGTAATAAAATGAGTGGTAGAATGTGGATTGATTGTGTGGTGTGGTATTAGACACACATCTACACACAACATAATCAACATGTTATGTAATTCAGTAGTCCAATTGATACTGATTAAGCTACGTTACGTGTAATATAAAAAAGGAAGCCCTGTGAAGGGCTTACTTGTTAACCTCCAAACTGTTCATCAGTTTTGTTTGACCCAGTTGTAGCAGGTTCTGTTTTTGTGTCAACAGCACCAAATACTCTTGCAGTGTTAGCAGTTGCAGGTGCAACACTACGCACTAACTCAGCTTCACTGTTGTCTTTAAGTACAACATGTTCTAACACAATATCAGCAGGCATACCTTTAGCTAACTTATCAGCTAGTTCGTAGCTAACACGAGCAGATAATCCATGATTAACAGATTCTGCATAGTTTCCAGCTTTGAAGTCAACCAATGCTTGTGTAGCACCATATTGATTCATAGCTCTAAAGTTAACAATAGCATATGGTTCGCCAGTTTCTTCCCATAAGAAAGGTTGATTGGTTTTACCATTAATTCTTGAAATGTTGCTGATATACACATTCTTTTCAAGACCTGCTTTTACAATGCGTGTGTTTTTCAAGATTTGCATAGCACTTTGTGCTGTAATTTCCTTAGCCATAATAAATTTGTTTAAGTGATTAATATATAGGATTACGAAAGGATAGGGGGACTATCCAATTTTAAAAAAGAGTGGGGTGGGTTTGGTGGTTTAACTCACACACTCAATAAAAAAAATTAAAAAAAATTTGTTTTTTAAAAAAATTTTTCTTATATTTGTATTAAATAGCTATATATGTATATAATAATCGAACAAAATGAAAAAAGTATGTCTATAATAATGATAGATATAAATAAAATATCAGAAAAAGATATAAAATATCTTTCAAATTATAATGATATTAAATTAAATACTAATTTTACAAAAGCTTTACCATTATTACTTTCAAATGATGCTTTAAACATTAAATTAGGAATAGAATTAATAAAAATAACAGATTTTAGAATATATAAATAAATTATAAATATGTATTATCAAAATTTTATGGATGTAATAAGATATTTTCAAGAATTTCCTGATAAATATCCTTTTACAGATGAAGAATCATCACAAATTTCTAATTTATTATTATCAAAAAATGAATTAGATAATAAACTAGGATTAGAAATATTAAAAATTAAAACAAATGGAATTATCAAATAAAGTACATATACATACAGAAAAACACATGTGTTTATTTTATTTATATCAATATTATAAATATGTAGAGGTTAAATATAAAAATCCTTTGATTAAAATAGAACAAGATTTAGTTGATAAATTAATTGAATCAAATTCATTTGAAGATTTAGTTATGTTAAAAAACTTTTTATTATTAAAATTAAATACTAATGGAGAATAATAGATTTAAAAAAGAAGATTTAGAGAATATATTATTAAATATAAAACCAAGAAGAACTGGTAGAAGTTTTAGTTTAATAACAGGATCTGAAGGATATAAAGCTTTTGAACAAGCAATGATAATATCTAGAATTCAAACACAAATTTCTTTATTAAAAAATAAAGAATTAAAAAATAAATTAACAGTTTTATTAGAGTCAAATGATAATTATAATATAACTTTAATAGAACAAATATTAAAAAATTATGACAAATAGTTTAGATGATTTTTTTAATCAATCAAATCAAGGTTTATGGGTAACAGATCCAACTAGAACTACTTTTTTTGATAATCGTCATTTATATAGTGATGGTAATATATTTTCAAAAACTTATTTATTAATGATAGATATTAAAGATTTTATATATAATAATATAGATAAACAAATAAATTTTAAACAATTATGTTATATAAAATCTTTATTAGAATCAGCAGATGAATATAATTATAATTTAGCATATGAATTATTTAAAATAGTACAAAATGAATTGGATAGAACAGAAGGCTAGTAAAATGCATAAAAATTTACAAGAAAGAGATTTAAGATATAAACTTTTAATTAAAATATTAAAAAAAGATATACCTGAAGATATAAAAGATAAATTAGATATATTATGTAGATCAAATGTATATTCTGATTTAGTATTAGTACAAGAAATTTTAAAGACATTATGATGAAAGAAAATATAAAATATTATTTTATGGAAAGATTAAGAATATTAAGACAAACAAACAGTATTACAATAGAAGAAGATAAAATTATAAATACTTTAATGTTTAGTAAAATAGAAGAAGATAATATCTTAGCAAATGAATTAATTAAAGCTAAATTTAAAACAAGTTAGCTATTTAAGATACATAAATATTTTTATATTTTTTTAAAAAATGTATTATATTTGCATTAAAATAGTTCTTATTGAAAGAAATATCAACCTAAAGCTTTACCTTGAACAAGTATGGGCATAGGTGTATAAGGGTAATAATAAGAATGTTGATAATACAGGTAGTCCCAATAAGATAATAATCTCTTAATTAAATTACATGTGCCTTGAGGGAAGGTTTTTAAAGTAGTTTTAGGTAGGCTTTTAAAGTCAGGACTGTTAAGAGGAACGTCTTAAATAATTTACCTTTACAGCATAAAACCAATGCGTGTAGAGGGGTTCTTGTATTTATTAAAAAGTGATTAATAATTTATATAATATATATTATATAAT
>LLBY010002258.1_pt2 | contig 26156 bp, 22 predicted proteins | sample 1489401 | NCBI WGS metagenome assembly LLBY01 (sample SAMN04092656, study PRJNA295927) | soil metagenome | biome: Soil prokaryotic community; feature: Bulk soil; isolation source: soil from tomato rhizosphere | host: tomato cultivar Hawaii 7996 | place: South Korea | collected 2011-11-01 | reverse complement strand
GTCAAATTCAATTAAATTACTATCACCATTTGTGAAATGGGATCCGGTTCTAACATATTCATAGGAATAAACACATACATATGCTGTTTTTGTTTTTGAAAATAGCGAACTGAAAGATAAATTTAAAGGTTTGATAGAGGTTTTCATTGATAAAGATTTAAAATCTTTATATTTTAACTCATTTGCAGAATAATCGTAATTTACCAAATAGGCGTCATATTCGTTTTGGTCGTTCAGCTCGAACATGACATTGGTTATTTTCTCGTCAGCTCCCTGAATTATGGGAAAGGTGTAGGAATGGTAATCGCCGTTTTGTATGTATGTGGCCGAATCTGTATATATGGTAAAGTCGTATTCTTTGTTGTAGACGTTTTTGCCTGTCTGTTTGGCTGATTTGTTTTTAATGAGTTCGTTGTTGAATTCCTTTAACCTTGAAACAAGCTTGGTGTTTTTTTCAATATTTGTTTTTGAATAATGCTTGAGAGTTAGGGTTGGCTCTTGCTCATCAACTGAAATGGTTTCTTCTTGGGCGCTATCTTTTTCACAATTGGTAAGTAATAGTCCAATTGCAAATGATGTAAGTCCGAACCTGAGTAATTTTCTCAATTTGTTTTTCATATGTTCCGTTGTTAAAACCTAGTTAATAATCTTCGTACAACCACAATAAATAGCAACACAATTATAGCTACACTATTTATGTATGCAATATATTACTTTTCAATAAATTGCCCTACATAAATGTAATGTTTTTATTATAAAATTCAATAGTTTTAATATAAACTTCTATTGTTTAGAGGAACTATATCCTAACATCGACTGTAAAATGACTCCCTTGAATCCATTTTATAAAAAAATAGAACTATTAATTCACCTCAATCCAAATATTGAACTGGTTTAAACTTTTGTCGATTGGCTGCAAAATGATTTTTTTTTGCACCGAATTTTACCTATTTTTTTCACTTCGCAACACCAATCTGATTTACATCTACAAACATTTCTTTATAATATTCAAGTTGTTTCCAACCCCATTTTAGGTGTTTCTTAGGGCTTTCTTCGAGTCTCCTTCGACATTCCTTCGAGGATTGTTCGTAAAAACCCCTATTTTACGAAGGATTCCCGAAGAATCCTCGAAGGAATGTCGAACAAGGTATGGGGCAAATATGTGCATTTCATCGATTTTTTGCGAGAATTTTGCTAAAAACACAGGTTTTAGGGTTGTAAAATGTCTTTGTATGTGGGGTACATTCAATGTCATTAAGTTAAGGAGAAGTGGGTCAGGAATGCAGTCGAAACCTCCATCAAGTCCTTTTTTGTTAAGCATTTCGACAAGCTCAATGTGACAATTTAGAATAAACAGGCTTAACTTATTTAGAATAAACAAGCTTAACTTAATGACATTGGGGCTGCGTTAGCGATAGAAACGGATAGCTTTTGGCGAGTACGCGCAGCGAGCCAAAACTAGTAGTGGATAGCGCGACCCCCAAGGGTAACGCCCAAAACATTATTCGAAGCGGATGGCTTTTACCGGCGATATTTTGGTGATGATGTACGAGGGTACCAAAAGCATGAGCAAACACAGGAGCATGGTGCCTATGTTTAAAGCCACAATGTAGCCCACTCCTATGTAAACAGGGGCTTCGGTGACGTAATATACGCTGGGGTCTAATGGGAAGAGCTTGAAATATTTTTGCGCAAACAACAGGCTTAAACCTATCAGGTTGCCCCAGAAAAGACCTAGTATAATGAGGTAACTGGCGTTGTATAAAAACAATTTCCGGATGCTCCAATTGTTGCTTCCCAAGGCTTTTAAAATGCCTATCATTTGGGTGCGTTCCAGGATTAAAACCAGTAATGCGGTAATCATATTGATGCCGGCTACCAAAATCATGATGCCAATAATCCCATAAATGTTTTTATCGAAAATGTTTATCCACTCAAAAACGGAGGCGTATTTTTCGGTGATGGTTTGGGTATTAAGCGTTGATGGCGTGCTTCGGTAAATTTCGATGCCTTTTGTGGGAAGTTGGTCGTAATCGTCTATAAACACCTCAAAATTGCCTATTTGATCGTCGTTCCATTGATTAATACGCTGGATATGGCGAATATCACCCAAAAGGTATTGCGCATCCAACTCCTGAAACCCCGAATTGTAAATACCTGTGATTTTATAGGTAATGATGTTGGGCAGCTTTTCGGCATCCTCTTTAGGGAACACCATTTGAAAGGTATCGTTTACTTTAAACCCGAGCCTATTGGCTAAATATTGTGAGATTAAAACATCTTCGTTTCTATCTTTGGTATAATCCGGTAGTTTCCCTTCAACTAAAAAGTCCTTAAAGTATGCCCAGTCATAATCGGCACCCACACCTTTTAGGTAGGCTGCTTCAAAATCGGTTTCGGTGCGAATAACACCAAATCTGGAAGCCACGGCCTGAATGTGTTTCACGCCTTCAACCGACTTAAATTCGGGGTAAAAATCCTGTTTTTTAGATATAGGGAATAAACTTTCTTGCGAATTGTTGCTATCGTAATTGGAGATGGTCACATGCCCATTAAACGCCACGACTTTATCACGGATTTTTTGCTGAAGCCCGATACCTGTTGCTATGGCAACCATCATCACCACCATACCGATAGTAATTGCTGCAATACCAATTTTTATTATTGGTGCCGAAACACTACTTTTATACGCTTTGCTGCCTATTATACGTTTAGCTAAAAAAAACTCGTAATTCAAAATATACTATGCGGTTTAATGTTGTCAAAAATACAGTTTTATTATTTGTTTTAGGAATGATTTCTTGCGGAAACTTTTCGAAGGAGAAAATTGAGAGTTTAAAGACGGAAGAGTCAAGAGACAAGAGACAAGAGACAAGAGACAAGAGACAAGACCCAACAACCAACAACCAACAACCAACAACCATAGTCGGTGCAAACCAAACAGATGCTTATTTACCATTGCTAAAAGGCAAACGTGTTGGTATTGTGGCTAATCAGACGTCAGTTATCTTTAAAGAGAGACATGAGACGAGAGACGAGAGACAAGAGACAAGAGACAAGAACCAAGAGACAAGACCCAAGACCCAAGACCTAAAACCCAGTACACAGTACCCAGTACACAGTACCCAGAACCCAGAACCCAACACCCAACACCCAACACCCAGCCACACCCACCTAGTAGATTCCTTACTATCACGAAACATAAACATAAAAACCGTTTTTGCCCCGGAGCATGGTTTTAGGGGGACTGCCGATGCTGGCGAACATATTAAGGATGGTGTGGATACCAAAACGGGTGTTCCTATTGTGTCGCTTTATGGTGATAATAAAAAGCCGAAACCAGAACAACTTAAACATATTGATGTGATGGTTTTTGATATTCAAGATGTCGGCGCACGGTTTTACACCTATATTTCCTCATTGCATTATGTCATGGAAGCTTGTGCCGAAGCCCATATACCTCTACTGATTTTAGACCGCCCCAACCCCAACGGCCATTACGTTGATGGGCCAATTTTGGAAATGGAGCATAAAAGTTTTGTGGGCATGCACCCCATTCCCGTGGTTCATGGCATGACTATTGGTGAATATGCTACTATGATAAACGGTGAAAAATGGCTAAAAAATGGTGTTTCATGTGAATTGAAAGTGATTCCTATTAAAAATTACACCCACCAAACAGCTTATAGTTTACCCATAAAACCGAGTCCGAATTTGCCAAACGACACAGCTATTAACCTATACCCGAGTTTGTGCTTTTTTGAAGGCACGAATGTGAGTGTGGGACGTGGAACAGATAAACAGTTTCAAGTGTTTGGGAGTCCGTTTTTAGATAAAACCAAATATACTTACTCCTTTACCCCACAACCCAACGAAGGTGCTAAACAGCCTCCATATCAAAATAAAGTTTGTTACGGAATGAATTTATCCCATACTAAAAAATTAAACGGATTGGATTTAAGTTACCTAATAAATGCCTATCGAGCTACTCAAAATAAATCTGAATTCTTTAATTCGTTTTTTACGAAATTGGCAGGAACAAAAAAATTGCAACAGCAAATTGAAGATGGCTTAACGGAAACCGACATAAAAGCATCGTGGCAACAGGGATTGGATGGGTTTAGGAAAGTTAGGGATAAATACTTGATTTATGAGTGATGATTTACGATTGACGAATTACGAATTACGATTTACGGATTATGGATTATGAATTTTGAATTATGTTTCACGATTAACGATTGACGATTGACGATTGACGNTTGACGATTGACGATTGACGAATTACGAATTACGAATTATGGATTATGAATTTTGATTAACGAATTTTTGATTGATGTTTCACATTTCACGATTTACGAGTGACGAATTACGAATTACGAATTATGGATTATGAATTATGAATTATGATTAACGAATTTTGATTTATGTTTCACGTTTTCACGATTCACGTTTTCACCTTTCACGATTCACCATTTCACCTTTCACGATTTACAAAATGAAAAGAATTATTGCTTCCTTAATGCTCCTTTTAAGCGCTATAGGGTTTAGTCAAACCATCGAAAAACCAAGTGAGGTTAAAACCAAGACAGCCAAAAAGCTGGCTAAAAAATTTCTGCGGAAAAACAGAATAGCTGGCATGTCTATTTCGGTATCCCAGCATGGTGAACTTATCTGGTCCAAAGGCTTTGGATATTCAAACAAAAACCCTAAAACCCCTGTAAAACCAGACACTACCATTTTTAGAATAGCCAGTATCTCTAAATCCATAACGGCACTTGCTTTGGCGAAATTAGTTGACAACAAACTTATTGACTTAGATTCCAGCATTTATAACTACATACCCGATTACCCAAAACAACCCTACGATTTCACGGTGAGGCAACTGGGAGGTAATTTAGCCGGCATTCGCCATTACAGAGACGACACCGAATATGCTTTAAACAAAAAAATGAGTATTACCGAAGGCTTGGATTTGTTTAAGAACGACCCACTTTTATTTGAACCTGGTACGCAATTTAATTACAGTTCCCATGGTTTTGTGCTACTAAGCGAGGTTATTCAAAAAGTCAGCAACAAACCTTTTGATGTCTTCGTTAACGATTCCATCTTTAAATCTTTGCAAATGAACCATACCATGATGGATATCTCTGATGCCATGGTTCCAAATAAAACGCAATTTTATAGCGCAACCACATTCAAGAAACCCGTGTTTGCCAAAGCTGTTGCCAACGAATATAAAGTGGCTGGCGGTGGCTTTTTGTCAACTTCAGAAGACGTTATAAAGTTTGGAAACGAAATAATCTCACCCCAACTGGTATCTAAAGAAGCACTTTCAGAAATCATTACTTCACAACGTTTAAAAACGGGAAAAATAACAGGTTACGGCATTGGTTTTTCGATAGGACATTCAAAAAATGGGACGCCAAAATATTACCATACAGGTGGTGGTGTTGGCGCTTCCTCTATTTTGTTGGTGTATCCTAAAGAGGAACTGGTTATTGCCGTTTTAACCAATTTAACAGGGGTTTCCATGAAAGATTTTGGAGAGGAGCTTGAAGCTATTTTTATTGATTAGTAACCGTAGGTTTTCTGTACTTTTGAAATGGTTGCTTCAATAAACCTTTAATTGTGCTGTTTTCTTTTTCATCTGGAAACACATCGACCCCGTAAATTAATTGGTCTCTGTCTAATTCCATATACGTTCCCAAAAGCCTATCCCAAACTGAAAAGATATTGCCATAATTGGAATCGGTGTAAGGCAACCTATAATGATGGTGCACTTTATGCATATCGGGCGACACCAGCACGTAACTTAAAATACGATCCACTTTTCTAGGTAATTTTATATTGGCATGCGTAAATTGTGTAGCTACCACAGACATGGACTGATACAACAGTACAATCCCCATAGGCGCACCAATAATTACAACACCCATCAGCGTGAATGTAAACCGAATAACGCTTTCTAAAGGATGATGTCTGTTTGCCGTGGTGGCATCTACTTTATGATCGGAATGATGCACTAAATGCACCATCCAAAGAGGTTTGACTTTATGTTCTACAAAATGAGGCAAGTAAGCCCCGAAAAAATCCATTAAAAACACGCCTAAAACAATATACAACCAAAGGGGCATTTCGGGCAGCCAATTTAAAACCCCGAAGTTGTTTGCCATGACCCAATCTGCCGATTTCAACAATAAAAAAGCTAGTGAAAAATTGACAATAATGGTTGTTAAGGTGAAAAATATATTAGGAACCGCATGTTGCCATTTTTTATAATTGAATCTGAATAATGGAACAGCACCTTCCAAAAGCCAAAAAAAAGTCAATCCTCCCACTAAAATCAAGCTTCGGTGTGATGATGGAATCGTTTCAAAATAGTTTAAAAGAGTTTCCAATGGGTTGCTTTTTATTCTAAATATAGTGAAAAAGGTGTGAAGTTGTAAAGCTGTAAAGTTGTAAAGTTGCAAAGTGGCAAAGATTCAAAGTGGCAGAGTTGCAAAGACTCAAAAAAGAAACATGTTATTCCAGCATCTGTGTTTAGATTAAATTCCACTGCAACTGAATACTGAATACTGAATACTGCGACTGAATACTGCGACTGCGACTGAACACTGAATACTGCGACTGAACACTGAAAACTAACCCCTAATCCGTTTCTTCATTTCTTCAACAATATTAAAAGCAGCAGGGCAAATGGCAACATTCTTCAACGTTAAGTTAGAAATTTGCTGAAACTTTTTTCTATCGGTATGTGGAAACTCGCGGCATGCTTTGGGGCGTACTTCGTAAATAGCACAATAATTATCAGCTCCTAAAAAAGTACAGGGCACACTTTGCAGCACGTAATCGTTATCTTCATCAATACGTAAATACTGATTGATAAACTGCTGTGTTTTCATTTTAAAATGCTTGGCAATACGCTCAATATCCTTGTCGGTAAACAACGGGCCTGTCGTTTTACAGCAATTGGCACAGTCTAAACAATCGGTGCGTTTAAACTCAGCCTCATGTAAGTCCTGCATCACATAGTCTAAATTTTTAGGCGGCTTGCTTTTTAGCTTGGCAAAGAATTTTTTATTCTCGTTATGCTTATCTTTGGCGAGCTTTGGAAGATTGCTTATTATTTGTTCCAAGTTTCAGGTTTTTAGTTCGAAGTTAAAAATAGAACAAAACTTTAGAATATTTACGATTTTTGATTAACGATTTTTGATTGACGATTGACGATTGACGATTTACGATTGACGATTTACGATTTATGATTTTTAGTTACGTTTCACATTTCACGATTCACGAATCAATATTTATACACATAGATTTCCGTCTTCACGGAAATGAAAAATAAAAATTTTCTATGAAAGACCTTTTCGGAAAAGCCTTGCTAGATTACCAAAACGGACATTATACCGAAGACATCATCACGTCTACCAACATATCGGAGGAAGATGACCTACCGCTCCCCTATTTGTTTAGGGAATTTAAGGAGATGCCCAAACAGGAACAAAAAGCATTGAAATTAGCAAAAGGCCGTGTTTTGGATGTGGGATGTGGTGCGGGAAGCCATAGTTTGTATTTGCAGGAAAAAGGATTTCAGGTAAAGGCGATTGACATATCAAAAGGCGCTATAGAAGTTGCTAAACAACGTGGGGTTTTACATGCTGAAGTAAAAAATATTTTAGATGAATCTGAAAGGTTTGATACCATATTACTTTTAATGAATGGCACAGGGATTTTTCAGGAATTGGTAAACGTATCAAAATACTTAACGCATTTAAAAAGCTTATTAAATCCAAACGGACAGATTTTAATTGATTCATCTGACATTAAATACATGTACGAAGACGAAGATGGTGGTTTTTGGATGGATATGAATGCCAATTACTACGGTGAGCTCGATTATTATTTAAGTTATAAAGGCAAACAAGAAGCCCCTATGAAATGGCTGTATTTAGATTTTGAAAAACTGCAATTGGCCTGTGAAACTGTTGGGTTGACATGTGAATTGGTTTTAGAAGGTGATCATTTTGATTATTTGGCTCGCTTAATTCCTGCGTAGGTAGGAATCTCATAATTGAGAAACTAAATTGCTTACTCCAGTTTTGTTGTAGCTTCTCCATTGATTGAAACGAATTTTATTTTACTTAAACCATCAAAAGGTTCTACTCTAAATTTATATGTAATTTCAAAAGGGCAACTACAAAAACAATACATTCCATAATTAGTAAACATAATATTTATTGTATTATCATTATAAACTGAAACATCAGCTAAAAAATCTTGACAACAATTAGTATAGACTAAAGCTTTTATTACCCATTCATTCTTCTTTTTAGTTATTTGAATAATTTTATTTGGTTTTGGTTCCGATTCATTATCTAAACAATCTTTCACATTAAATTCTTCAAAAAAAAGTCCATAGGATTTAGCTCCTTGCTGATTACTTGTTTGAGGCAGAATTGTATTTCCAATTAAAATGTTTCTAAAATTAGGGTTCTTAAAAATAATAGTATCTGTTTTGTAAACTGGCTTATCAGCATATGGCTCAATATTTTTCCTTATAAATATGGAATCATTTTGAGCTCCAATAAAATTGAGGTAAAAAAATGAAATAATTAAGACTAGCCTTTTCATTTAAACAAGAATTTCAATTAAAAAGATTCCTGCTTTCGCAGGAATGACAAAAAATTAATTTTTGAACCTATAATGACCAATAATTTTAAAATCAAACAAACAATCTTCTAAAACTTGTCCTGCACCAATATTATGAACAATCAAATAGCGCTTTCCATCGTTTGATTTCTTATTAACGACGATTCCAATATGCGTTATGGCGCCACTTAAATTCCAACAAACGACATCTCCTGGAATATAGTCTTTAGCATTATTGGTTATTGGCTTATCAGCTCCTTGACGTTCAAAATAAGTCATTAAATTTGGAACCCGTCTATGGTCAATATTCTTGTCAGGCGTTTTTAACCCCCATGTTTTTGGATACCATTTAAAATGGGCTTTCATATCTTCATGTACTTCCTTCTGCAAATCCACACCCATTTTTCTATAGGCCCTTATTATGACATCTGTACAAACCCCTTTATTTGCAGGAACATCACCATTGGGATAAGGTATTGAGAAATAACTGGGATCGTAAGTCACTTTTTGCTTGGTTAATTCCAAAGCAGCTTGTGAAAGATTTAATTTTTGAATGGCTTTCTGCGAAACACAAAAATTAAAACAAAAAAATACAATAATTAAGAATAGTCTTCTCATTTAAATATGAATTTCGATTGAAAAGGGGGGCTGTCTAAAAAGTTTGATCACTTTACAACTATAAGATCCCCCACCTTCGTGAGGATTAAAAGTCAAATTTATAAGTAGCACCCGCTAAAAACTGAGCACTTTGCACCGGAAAGTTTTGCCATTTATGATACCCTTCATTCGCCATATTATTCGCTTTTACAAATATGGAAAGTTGGTCGTTTACATGATACCCTACATGGGCATTGGCATCGAAATAACTATCTAAAGTTACGGTAAATGGTGTGGTAGCCGTCGACCCATCATTTAAAAAGAATTGGTCCTTACGCTCGCCCACATAAAACAAATTAGCCCCAGCAAACCATTTTTCGCTTATTTGATAATCTAAAAACAAAGAGCCTTTAAAATCCGGTAAGTTCCATGCTTCGGCTTCATCATCGGTTGTATAGCTGAATGTTTCTGCTTTTAAAGCCAATTTAAAGTTTCTGTTCACATCTACATTTATTTCTCCTGCAACTCCTAAAGTTTTCACATTATCGTAAACAATACCGAACGAGTTGCCATACGAATAATCTTGAGTGGTTAAAGTGATTTCGTTATTTCTAAACAAAGCCTTACTTCTATCGGCTACATAATGTCCGCTAATGTTATAACTAACATTGCTGGTTACTTTTCCTTTTAAACCAACATACGCGTTATACAGTTGGTCGGTCGGGGTGATAAACAACGTTGGTGATACAAACGGATTTTCGGTTGCAAAACCATAATACGAGTTTTGAATTAAATCACCTTGAATACCACCGTAAGCAATCAGTACATCGTTTACCAATCTATACGTTCCCGTTACATTGGGGTATAAATAAATTTTACTATCATTCGCTTCATTATCTCTCATGTAAAACAACGATGCTCCTAAATTCAAGGTTAAATCGTCTTGTTTTAATTCGTATGTTGACGAAACACCTACTTGAATATTTCCGTAATTCAGTTCATCAACGGTATTATAACCTCTATCAAAACTTCCGCCTAAATAATCAATCACCACATCGGTTGCAATTTCAAAATCGTTGATAGGCACATCTACTTTTGTTTTAAATGTAAACCTGTTTTCTGCTGAACCTTGGTTATCGCCAAAACGCCTGAACAGGAAACTTGCGGAATTAATATAGGTATCTTCAAAAGACACATCGCCACCCAAATGGGCATTAAAAAAAGAATGGTCAACTTCAATATTATTGGATTGCGATACAGCCAGTTGCGACTCCGGAACGCCATACCAATTATATCTTTGGTATCCTACCCCACCTTCAACATTCCACGCCAAATCCCGTAAGCGTGATGCGTAGTTCACGTTTGCTTTTGAATTTAAAAAATCATCATCATAAGACAGCCCTTCGATACCTCCTCCAGAGGAATGATGGCTTACATAACCACCCACGCTTTCGGTACGACTGATGGCATGGTTTAAATACACTTCACCTAAAATGGTGGTGTAGGTACCAACGCCCAATGTCGCATAGTTATCATATAACTTGATAGGTTTTGCTTTATCTACAGTCGCAGCTTTACCTTTAGCTGGTGTAAACGTAGATGCTACCGGAAATGAAAATATATTGTATTTAATTTCCTTTTTAGTTTGGGTAGTTTCGTCATTCAACGAAGGTACTTCCTTTACCTTAAAAGCATCCGATATGGTTGGTGTATATGGTTTTACAACATCAATAACTCCAGTATTAATAGTATCGGTGGTTTTCTTTTGTGAAAACACAAGAGTTACACTAAGTGTAAAAACGACTAATATGATATTTTTTATGTGCTTACGCATACTTTTTTTTATTTACGATTGACGATTTTTGATTTACGATTTATGATTGACGATTGATGATTGACGATTGATGATTGACGATTGATGATTGACGATTCACGATTCACATTTCACGTTTCACGATTAACATTTAACGATTTTTGATTGACGATTCACGATTTTTGATTCCCGTTTCACGATTGACGATTTATGGTCCCGTTTCACGACTCACCAACAACCATCAACCAACACCCAACACCCAAAAAACTAATTACCTCCCGTTTGAATGGACGAATTAGTCTTTGCTTCTTGTGCTTTAATTTTACTTAATTCTGCTTTTGCTTCTGTAACCACATCATTAAACTCCGTGAAATTTTGAATCACACTTTCTAAAATATAAGTGGCTTGAAAGGCATCTTTTAGAGCATAAAAATTCTTTGCCATAAGCACTAATCCTTTGGCACTATAATATTTATAACCTGAAAAATCTTTTGCTAATTTTTGAACCGCTGTATTTGAAGCTTCATAATTGGCTTCTTTGTTTTTAAAGTATGCATTATAGTACAACGCTTCGGCTGCCGTTTCGCCCGTTGCAACCGTTTCTACTTTTGCATAAGCTTCTTTTGCTTTGGTTTCATTGCCTGTTTTTATGGCTGAACGTGCTATAATAACATTAGCATCGGCTTTAATTTTGTTATCAATAGTTGAATTAGCCAACACTTTTTCAGCATAAGCTACTGCTGTGTCGTAATTTTCCAATTGATAATTTGCTTTCATTAAGTTTGATTGTGCAAATACCACATTCTGCGGAAAGTTGGCTTCATCTTCCAAACGCTCCAATAACGGCATGGCTTTGTTCCAGCTTTTGGTTTCCAAATAAAATTGCGATAATCGAGACAATGCTTCTTCTGAAAATTCACTTCTTGACGTATCAACCACATATTTATAATGAGGTGCTGCATTGTCCTTCAATCCCTTTTTATAATACATTTGAGCTATGTAAAAATGCGCCTGTAATGCATGTAAACCGTTAGGAAATTGGTTTATATAACCGTTGAATTGCGTAATGGCTCTATCGGTGTTGTTTTCTAAATACTGCTTTTCGGCAGCTTCGTAAGTAGCATTGTCTAAATCGGCATCGGTTACCTCCACATATTTTAAGGTTTTTACCCAACTGGCGTATTCATTAACACGGCCCAAATCAATATAAATTAATCGTGCCGTTGCTACCGCTTGTACCGCTTCCGGTGTTTCTGGGTAATCACTTGCTACTTGCTTGAATTTACTTAGTGCTTGCTCATTATTACTACCGTTATAATACACCAAACCTTGACGCAATAAGGCTTTTGGCACAAACGAACTCATTTTGTATTCTGAATTCAGACGATTGTAAACCTGCATCGCCTTATCGGTATCACCAGCTTTTACGTAGGTATTACCAAGTTCGTACATGGCATCATCGCGAAGTTTAGATTTTGGATATTCTGTAATAAACTGCTCTAATTCTTTTATTTTTTTAGACTCTTGCCCCACATAACCTGAACTTATGGCTTTTTGGAAAAAGGCATAATCGGCATCGCTAGTGCCTAATTTAATAGCACTTTCATAAGCATTGATAGCATTTTTATAGTCGCTTGACACAAAATAGGCATCGCCTAAACGCAGATAAGCATCATTCAATCTGACATTCCCTGTTCCTTTGTTTGATGCAATAAATTGGTTGAAATACTGGGCGGTTTGTGAGTAGTTTTTCAGCTTAAAATAGGTGTAAGCTAAATTATAATCTATGTTTTTATATTCTGGTGTAACTGTCGCAGCCGATTGTTGCTGAAACTGTTTAAAACTGATTAAAGCCGCATCATAGTTGGTTAAATTATAATCGGTTTCTGCTTTCCAAAAAGTTGCTCTTGCTGTAAAACTAGCATCGCGTGGTTCTTTTAAAGATGCTTCAAAAAGATTTTTGGCTTCTAAATAATTGCCTTCATTATACAATTCCAAACCTCTGTAAAACGCTACTTTTTGATAGGCTACTTTATTCTCGAAGCTCTTTTTGCCTTCTAATAATCTAAGGGCTTCTTTGTAGTTTTTAGAGGTGATATACGAATCAATCAACAAGGTTTCAATTTCTTCTTTGTAAGTTGTTTTAGGATATTTGTCTAAATACCCCGCTAAAACTTGTGGTGCCGATTGATATGGGTTCCCTATGTCGTAACTGATTTTCGCATAGTTTAACCAAGCGTCTTCCTGGATCTTTAAATCGAAATCCATTTCGGAAGCATTTTTAAATGCATTTAAAGCTTCCTGCTTTTTGTTTAATTTGATATAACTTTCACCTAAATGGTAATAGGCGTTTTGGGCAATGGCATTGGTGCCTCCTATTATTTTATTGAATTCTGAAATGGCTTTTTCGTAATCGCCTTGTTTATAATGGGCATATCCTAATTGATAAAAATCGGTGTTACTCCATTTTCCGTTTTTGCCTTTGTAAGCTTCCAAATAAGGAATGGCTTCGGCATATTGTTTTAAGTTAAAATAGCTTTCTCCAATAATTTTTGATAGTTCCGATACCTCATTTTTATCACTGCTCTTCAATTTATCTTTTGCCAGTTGAATGGCTTTTTCAAAATTCCCTAATTTAAAATTTAGATCTGCTTGATAATATGACAACTTCTCTTTGTACTGTTCTTGGTCGCTTACTTGTTCAAAATACTTATTGGCATTCTCGTAATCATCACCTTCATAAGCCATAAAACCAATATAATATTTAGCTTGTGACCCGTATTCTTTAGAGTTTTCAACGCGTGTTAAATACTGCTTCGCTTCTTTATATTGTTTACTTGAAAACGCTGAATAGCCATTGTTGAAATAAAACTTTTCTTTTTCATTTCTTCCCAGTGCGTTTTCATCAACTTTATCGTACCACTTTCTGGCATAGGCATATTTTCCGTTGGTAAAATAATAATCGGCCACATCAACATAGGCGGTATTCCGCTTGGTGCTTGTTGGGTAGTCCTTTACAAAATCCTCTACCAATTGGTCTGCATTTTGCTGATTTAAACGTACGGCACAGTTGGCAATATAATAGGCACAATCGGACAATAAAACCGCTTCTTTAGTGTCCTTTTTCACACTTCCAAACAAGGATTGTGCTGCAAGATATTGTTGGTTATTATAAAGCGACAAAGCTTTTTGATACTCTACTAAATTGCTAGTATAAGTGGCAGATTGTTGCGCCCATATTTGAAAACTAAAACTTATGGCAACCAAAAGGGAAACACTGTTTTTTATAGTCATTAACGATTCTTTTTTAATTTAAACCCAAAGATAATTTAATACAAATCTTATAACGCAACAATTGTGCTATAATTATAAACCGACTTATTAAAAGTTGAAAAAACAGTTTGCAGTGTTCAGTCTCAGTTTGCAGTTGCAGTCGCAGTTTTCAGTTTGCAGTGTTCAGTTTGCAGTGTTCAGTCACAGTCGCAGTTGCAGTCACAGTCGCAGTTACAATTGCAGCAATCAGAAAAAAAACGCTTTGCAGCTTTAAATCTCTGAAACTTTGAAACTTTGAATCTCTGCAGCTTTGAATCCCTGAAACTTTGAATCTTTGCAACTCTGCAACTTTGAAACTTTGAAACTTTTTACTTTTAACTTTCAACTTTCAATTTTTATATAATACTTTTACATCACAAAATATACTTTACATATGTCAAATCCTATTTTACAATTAAAAAATGTATCTATATATCAAGGTGATAGCTTGGTACTTTCTAAGGTGAATGTTGAAATTAATAAAGGTGAATTCGTATATTTAATTGGAAAAACGGGTACCGGAAAAAGTAGTTTTATGAAAACACTTTACGGTGATTTACCTTTAACCGAAGGCGAAGGACATATTGTGGATTTTGATTTAAAAACACTGAAAGAAAACGATATTCCTTACTTAAGACGTAAATTGGGCGTTGTTTTTCAAGATTTCAAACTACTATCGGACAGCACAATAAACGAAAACTTACTATTTGTTTTAAGGGCGACCGGTTGGAAGGACAAAAACGAAATGAATAAACGCGTAGAAGAAGTTTTAAGTAAAGTAGACATGAAAACCAAAGGCTTTAAATATCCGCACGAGCTTTCAGGTGGCGAGCAACAGCGTGTAGCTATCGCCAGAGCCTTGCTTAATAACCCCGAGCTTATCCTTGCCGATGAGCCTACTGGAAACTTAGACCCTCAAACCAGTATAGAAGTTATGGAGGTTTTACAGGAAATCAATAAAAATGGCAATACCATTTTAATGGCTACCCATGATTATGCTTTGCTTTTAAAATATCCTAGTAAAACGCTGAAGTGTGAAGATAGTCAGGTTTTTGAAGTGGAGCAGAGAAAGGGGTGATTATGTACAGGTTTCTTAAAAAGAATATAAAATCACTAATACCTAAAAAAATTTTATTTAAAAACGAATTACTTCTCCGCAAGTTTTATGGTATTTTATATTTAGGAAACAAACACGAATGTAACGTATGCAACAAAAAACTTAAAGCATTTATACCTCTAGGAACCAACGACTTAATATGTCCGTTTTGCGGAAGTTTAGCACGCAATAGAAGACTTTGGGACCTACTTAATAAAGAAGGAGACATTCAAGGGAAACTCCTTCACTTTTCGCCTTCAAGAAGCCTTTACAGAAACCTAAAAAAGATAAAATCTATTGATTATTACAGTAGTGATTTTGAAAATGAGTTTTTAGCAGATTATAAATTTGATATCACCAATATTAATCAGGAATCGGAAAAATTTGACACCATCATTTGTTATCATATATTGGAACATATTATTGATGACCATAAAGCAATGGACGAACTTTATAGAGTATTGAAGCCTAACGGGAAAATTTACATCCAAACCCCATTTAAAGAAGGCGCTATCTATGAAGATTTTTCGATTGTTTTACCAGAAGATAGGTTAAAGCATTTTGGACAAGACGATCATGTTAGGGTTTATTCTGTTGAAGGATTAACAAACCGATTAGAAAATGCGGGTTTTAATGTTTCTGTAAAATCATTCAATAATTTAGATAATAATCTTTACTTTGGTTTTAAATCACCCGAAACAGTTTTAATTGCTACAAAATAATGCTCTCAATATTAATACCAACCTTTAATTATGATATTGTTCCTTTAGTTAAAGAAATACATAATCAATGTGTTGAAAACAGTATTGAATTTGAAATATTAGCATATGATGATGCCTCAGAGTTTTATACTTCTGAAAATAAAATTATATCACATCTATCAAATACCACTTACGAAATATCACAAACCAATTTAGGTCGAATTGCAGCTAGACAACAATTGGCAAACACTGCCAAATACGACTGGTTATTATTTTTAGATGCAGATGTGCTGCCTAAAAGTGAGCAGTTTATTCAAAACTATTTAAATACTTTAAAAACGAATGTTGACGCTATTTATGGTGGCTTTGCATATCATGAAGAACCACCAAAAAGTAATCACACATTACGCTGGAAATACGGAAAAACCAAAGAGCAAGTATCATCATTAATAAGAAACAAAACACCTTATAAAATTGTCATTTCAGCAAATTTTTTAATTAAAAAAACTGTATTTTTAAGTATCAATTCACAGATTGAAAGTAAAGATTATGGCTACGATAATTATTTTGGTGCGTTATTAAAAGCTAGAAACACCAAGGTTTTTCACATTGACAACGAAGTATTTCACTTAGGTATTGAAGACAACAGCACCTATTTAAAAAAAATAAAACAAGCCGTTGAAACCTTGCATCATTTGTATATAACATCAAAAATTACTAGTTGCGAAAATGATTTGCTTGAACTGTTCAAAACCTTCAAAAAGAATAAGTTACACATTGTTTTTGGATTATTTTTCAAATGGTTTCAAACTTCATTTGAAAAGCAGCTAACGGGTAAAAATCCATCCATCACATTGTTACAGTTATACAAATTGAGCTACATTTGTTATATAGACCACCATATATGACGCCATATTTTTCAGTAGTAATCTCATTATATAACAAAGAAAAGCACATTCAATCTACCATTGAAAGTGTGCTGGCGCAAAGCTTTGTTGATTTTGAAATTGTTGTGGTTAATGATGGTTCAACTGATAATAGTGAAGCAATTGTAAGATCAATCAATGATAAACGTATTCAAATTTATTCTCAAGAAAATAAGGGCGTTTCTGCTGCAAGAAACTTGGGAATTGAAAAAGCAAAAGCAGAATTAGTTGCCTTTTTAGATGCTGATGATTATTGGTATCCAAACCATTTAGAAACTTTAAAAACTTTGTATAAAATATTGCCTAATTGTGGGTTATATGCCACGGCTTATGTGAAACAATTTAATACAGTCAAAATAAACTCCATTTATAAAAATATTCCAACAACACCCAATTGGATGGGCATTGTGGCCGATTATTTTGAGTCGAGCCAAATAAATAGCATCGCTTGGACATCTGCAGTTATGATTCCTAAAAAAGTTTTTGATACAATTGGAAATTTTGATACAAAGATTACGCTTGGTGCGGGTGAAGATACGGACTTGTGGATACGAGTGGGTTTAAAATATGATGTGGGTTTTTGTAATACTGTGACGGCTATTCATAATTTGCATTCTGATAATAGGGTTTCAAATACCAATACTAATATGCGGCAGTTTATCAATCTCGATGCTTATGAAGCCACAGCACACTCAAAGCCTTCATTAAAAAAGTATTTAGATTTTAATAGGTATTCCATTGCTAAGCAATATAAACTGGTCAATAATAACCTGAAAGCAAGAGAATTAATTAGCAAGATTGATTTTAACAATTTGAATTGGAAACAACAACTGCTTTTAAAAATGAATAATCAGTTATTAAGAATCTTTATAAAAGTGAAACTCTTACTTAGAAATTTAGGGTGTAATTTAAGTAGTTATAAATAATAAACTATGTAAGTTAATTTTCTAAAACAACTCTCCATTTTTCAGCTATAACATTTTTTCTAAATTTCTGTACACTATTCAAAGCATTTTTTCTAAATCTATTTAACATATCCTTATCACCAATAACACTTTTAAATGCTTCTGAAAGCAAATTTACACTATCAGGATCTATAAGTAATCCATTTACATTATGTTCAACAATCTCTGACGGACCTGTTTCACAATCTACAGAAATAACTGGAGTTCCTGATGCTAAAGATTCAATTAGAACCAATCCAAATCCTTCATAAAAGCTAGTTAACACTGTACACAAGCTGTGTTTCATGTATACAAATGGGTTGGAATTGAATGGCTTAAATATAATATAATCATTCATCTTTAAACGAGTTACTAATTGTTCATAATCACTTTTATCAGGTCCATCGCCAAGAATAATTAATTTAATTCCTTTAATATAAATTTCCGATAAGGCGTATGCATTAATTAACAAGCTAATATTTTTACTTTTTTCATCCAATCTACCACAAAATAAAATATATGAAAATGGAATATTTAATGATTCGTTTGATTGTAATCTGATATAATCCAAATCAATGGCATTTTCAATACATACCATATTTTTGTTATTATGGAATGGCCTTATTAAATCAAGTAATCTATTATTAACTGCTACTATTTTATGAGCACTATTTAACAACCATTTTTTTAAGTAAAAATTTTGGAGTATTTCCTTTTTATAGGACGAACTGTGAATAACATATATGACCTTAAATTTTCTATAAGCATATTTACATATTCCAAATTCATGGATGATACTATTATTACGCAATCTATTGTCTATAATAAAATCGAACTTGTTTTTTATTAAATATTTTCTTAAAAAATTAATTCGTTTTATTTTATCATAAAATGTATTACTATTATCTTTTAGTATTCCAAGATTACAAAGTGTTCCTTTATAATCATAAGATTTTAAATTAGAAATTAAAACAATATGAACTTCATAACCCATTTCTGACAACATAATGGATTGCATTGCAGCAGAGCGTTCTGCACCTCCAAAACCTAAAGATGGTGTAACAATGCAAATTTTCATAATATTTAGTTTTTGGTATTCTCAATTTTCAATAAGGAATCATAATCCTTATTATTCAAAATAACTCTTTTTCTATTTTTAAAACTTTTACTAAAAATACTTCTTTCTAAATCTACATATTTATTATCTATTCCACATAAATCAGCAATACTATGAAACAAATCATCCGTCATATAAGGCCTATTTAATTCAATTTTAATATTGTTTTTTAACTTATAATCTTTCGATTCCCATAAAATAAAGGGGATTTCAAACATGGGCAAAGTACCAACATCATCATTATGCCCAGCAAATTTAATTGTATGATACACCTCTTCACCATGATCAGAAAAGTACAACACAAAACTTTCTGAACGCTTTCTTTTAATTTTATCAATAACTGTGTTTACTATAAAATCATTATAAGTTACTGCATTATCATATTCATTAATAAATTTATACTCACTTTCATTTATAGCTATTTGAGTTTTGGGCTTATCTTTAAATGTATTAAAAGAGTCCGGATACTTGTTTTCATAATAAAAATGAGTCCCTTTTAAATGAATAAATAGCACTTTATTTCTATCTGAATTATTGTTGATAACGTAATCAATTTTATCAAAAATCACATTGTCATATAAATTTAACTCTTCTGTATCTTCTGTATTTAAATAAAATTTGTTGTTACAAGAATAGACTAATTTAGTAATATCGGTTTCTGCAAAGCCAACGGGCTGTTGGTTGGAAATCCAATACGTTTCAAAGTTTGCTGCATTTAAAAGTTGTATAATAGAACCTTTCTCCTTACTCGAGTTCTCATAATTATCCAAACTAAGTGCCTTGGTTAGCGAAGCCGTAGTTCCTGCGTGTGGACTAATAACATTCTTAAAAACCCTCAAACCATTTTGTTTTGAAAGCAATGGATTTGTTTTTCTACCATAACCATATAAGGACATGTTTTTTCTAGTTGTAGATTCGCCTATGATTACTACATATAACTTGTTGTTATTATTATTAACTAGATTAACATCATTAAATATTCCAGTATCACTTTGATAGGTTGGGTTATCAAAAACTTTAGATTCAAAATACACCACGTATAATGATTTTAAAATTAGATAGGGTAAATTTTGATGCTTAAAAGGTGTTCTAAAAACAATTAAAATTAAGACTACGATAATTAATAAACTTTTAAAATTAAAACGTATTTTTTTTGACAAACAACAATGTATGTTACATCTAACAACCCCTGCAATAAAAAAAACAAATAAAAATATACCGTAAACTATTAAAACCTTGTCTAAATAAAACATCAAAAACTCATTGGCTTCGGTATTGTTTGTTTCCAACAAAACGTATAATGAAGATGGTGAAATGTTTACATTAAAAATGTAATAATAGGAGGTTTCTATAAATACAATTACACTAAAAAAGAAATATGCACTTATAAAATAAAACCGCCTTAATTTGGTATGACTTAAAAAATAAAGGGTATATATTAAAATGAATGCAAACAAGAGGTTTTCTATTAAATTTAATATTCGTTGATATTGAAATTCAACAAAAATAGATTCTACAAAAAAAGAAAACAAAACAGTTACAAGGAACTTGATTTCTATACTAAACTGAATATTATTTAACTTACTTAGCCTCATATGTATTAAAAAGTTGTTTTCTAAAAACCAAAAACATTAGCAATGTATAAAATATATAACTAAAAGCATGTGCTTTTACGGCTCCTAGTACACTTAAATGGTTTATTAAATAAATACTTGAAAAACAAATAAAAATCATGAGAGAAATTTCACATATTACATAATGATAACTCATTTTTTTAGCAAAAAACTGATACGCCATAGTAAGAGAAACAATTCTGAAAAAATCTCCTAATAATTGCCAGCCAAATAATTCGTTCATTTTTAAAAATTCATCTGTAAAAACCAATTTTATTATAAAAAATCTAAGAAAATAAATTAAAACAAAACCCAATAAAGCAATAGGTAATACATTTTTATAAAAATTAAAAATAGTGGCTCTAAACTTCACTTTATTTGCATCTTCAGATAATACTGGCAATAAGTATAAATCAAATAATGTGTATATAAAAAGCATGTAGTAATTTGAAATTTTCCTTGATGCTTCCCAATAACCAGCTTCTGTTACACCAACATTATCTATTAAATAATTTCTAATAAACAAATATATAATTGGGAACATAATACCCGAAAATAAGGTCATTGAAAAAAATGAACCAATTCTACTAATATATACTTTAGAAATAAAGTTTAAATTTATATTTAAAAATATAAATTTAAATGAACTAAATTTATAAAAAAGTGAAGCAAACAATAAAAACGGTGTTAACACAATAGCTATTAAAGCACCTTTTAGTTCTTCTCGGTATAAAAGAAAAACAATTAAAATTGTGGTTAATATGTACCCTACAATATTAATTTGAACCAGTTCTTTTACTTTTTTCAATCCATTTAATATCGAAATAAAAAAAACTTGTAAAGTGTAAAATGGCATCATCAATGCAGAGACCTCAAACAAAAATGAATACTCTATTTTATCAAAAACAAATAAACTAATAGATTTAGAAAACAAAAAAAGTAAGGTGGACAAAAATAATGCAATACAAAGTGTAACAAAAAAAGCTGATGAAATAACTTGTTTCAATTTAGTTGGTTCATCTTTATTTTCTGCCACATACTTTATTACACCATTTTTCATTCCTAAAGAGGATAAACTCTCTAATGATTGCATGAAATTTGACAAATTACCTGTTATAGCAATACCAGAAGGACCAATAAAAATAGCCATGAATTTAGATACAATAAATCCGGAAACAAGTCTAAAAAAAACGCTTAAAGAGTTATAGGATGCCACTTTAAGCAAAAAATTATTATTATAATTTTTTATGTTTTTTTTAATCATTAAAAAGACTTGTGTTTTTAATACTGTTTAAAGTTTTCAACTCTTCTCTGCATCCACCCCAAAAAGTGAACTGCCAAATATGAGCAAAATAATGCCATAGTACATAACATAACTAACAAAATGAGCCATGACAGCACCCTGTCCATTATCATATAAATCTATAAAATAAACACTGGTAGTATATAATATAATAACCAAAAAGGCTTCAGTTAAAATATAGTGCCAAAACATTTTCTTTGCTAAAAACTGGTAGGCTATTACCATAGATAGTACTTTTATAAAATCGCCTAATAATTGCCATAAAAACAAGTCTTCAACAGGTTTAAAATCCTCTGAAAAAATAAGCACCACTATATATGGTTTTAAAAGATATATAACAACCAATCCGATAGCTAAAACAGGGATAACTGTTTTATAAAAGCTGAATACTTCCTTTCTAAATTCCTTAATATCATCAATTTCAGAAAATCTTGGTAAGATATACAACGCCATTAACGAACTAACAAGCATTAAATAATACTTAGAAATCCTTGTCATGGCTTCCCAAAAACCAGCATCTTTATAACCTACATTTTCAATAATATAAGAACGAATAGCAATGGCAACCAAAGGCATTATAACAGCCGAAAAAAGAGCCATCAAGGAATACGTACTCATTTTTTTTAAAAAGCTAAAACTGATACTATTAACTTTAATTAAGGGAACCAAACTACGCCTATTTATAATACCTACTAAGGTTATTAAAAATATTAACGACTCTGCAATGACTACTGATATTAATGCCCCATTGATTCTATTTTGATAGATTAAAAGTAATGCTACCGAAACACTTAATATTTGCCCAATAATATTAATAACGATAAGTATCTTATACTTTGAAAAGCCATTCATTATTGAAAATGAGAACATATTTAAAGCATAGAACGGCAGTACCATTGCAAAAACCTTAATTACAAAAGCATAATCGTTGTAGTCAGGAAATATAACGTTATTTATAAATTGTGCATTAAAATAACAAAAAAATGACACTAAAATGGTGGATATAAACCCCACGTAAAATATGGTAGAAATAGTTTTACTTAGCGCTTCAACATCATCCTTAAAATCTGAAATATATTTTACCGCACCATTATAAAAACCAAGAATGGCAATGGTTTGAAAAGAACTTACAAAATTACGTAGGTTTCCTATTAACGCTAATCCGGTTGGGCCAATAAAAATAGCAATAGCCTTTGAAGTTAATATACCGGCAATTATTCTGGTTAATACTGAAGCTGCCTGTAACGAAGTAACTTTAATTAGAACATTTTTATTTATATAATCGATTATTTTTTTCAATTACCCAAGGTTTTCTGTTTTCAACCAATTAATATGTTTTGAAAAATAGCTAAATGATTTGTTTTCACGCTTTTTATAGGAAATCAAATATACAAAATCATTTTACGTATCAATTACAATTTAAATTTTAAAATGTAAGAATTTATATATTAAAAATAAAATCGTTATTTTTTTAACAAGTAATAGGCATTTATGAAGAAAATAGCTGTATTTGTAATGATAATTGGCATTGATAATGGTTCTAACAAAACGCCATAAAACACAAATAGTAAACACCCAAAGGAGTTTACTATTCGTAACTTATTAACTGATTTCATTAAGAATGAAATTAAAACGGTTGCCATAGCGGCATACCCTATCCATTCTACGTCTGAAATTCCTAAGAATTCCATATTATATTGATTTATTTCGCTTTCTATCTACTTCAGTTAAATAAATTTTACGCAAACGTAAATGGTTGGGTGTTACCTCAACATATTCATCTTTTTGGATATACTCTAAAGCTTCCTCTAAACTAAACTTAATAGCTGGAATAATTCTTGCTTTATCATCAGCACCCGAAGAACGTACGTTACTTAACTTTTTAGTTTTTGTTACGTTAACGGTCATATCGTCACCACGAGAGTTTTCACCAATAACTTGTCCTTCATAAATATCTTCACCCGGATCCACAAAAAACTTACCTCTATCCTGTAATTTGTCAATTGAATAAGGAATCGCTTGCCCCTTTTCCATAGACACCAAAGAGCCGTTTTGACGCTCAGGAATGCCTCCTTTTAACGGTTGGTATTCTTTAAAACGGTGTGCCATAATAGCTTCACCAGCAGTTGCGGTGAGCAATTGGTTTCTTAAACCTATAATACCTCTAGATGGAATCATAAATTGGCAAACCATACGGTCTCCTTTTGCTTCCATACTTAACATTTCACCTTTACGCATCGTAACCATTTCAATGGCTTTACCAGAAACACTTTCAGGTAAATCAATCGTCATTTCTTCAACTGGCTCACATTTTACACCATCAATTTCTTTAATAATAACTTGTGGCTGCCCAATTTGAAGCTCGTAACCTTCACGGCGCATAGTTTCAATTAAAACCGATAAGTGTAATACACCACGGCCAAATACCAAAAATTTATCAGCACTATCTGTTTCGTTAACACGTAGTGCTAGGTTTTTTTCAAGCTCTTTAGTTAAACGATCTTTAATATGACGTGAGGTTACAAACTTGCCGTCTTTGCCAAAGAAAGGCGAATCGTTTATTGTAAACAACATACTCATGGTAGGTTCGTCAATTGCAATTGTTTTTAAGCCTTGTGGATTCTCAAAATCGGCTACAGTATCACCAATTTCAAAGCCTTCTAAACCAACAAGTGCACAAATATCTCCTGTTTGAACTTCATCTACTTTTTTACGTCCTAAACCTTCAAAAATATGAACTTCCTTAATTTTTGTTTTAACGATGCTTCCGTTTCTTTTTACTAAAGAAATGTTTTGTCCTGTTTTTAATCCGCCACGGGTTAATCTACCAATAGCAATTCGACCTGTAAACGACGAGAAGTCTAGTGATGTAATTAACATTTGTGTCGTACCTTCCACAATTTTTGGCGCAGGAATATGCTCAATAACCATGTCTAATAATGGCTCAATATTAGACGTTTGGTCTTTCCAATCATTACTCATCCAGTTATTCTTTGCCGAACCGTAAACTGTTGGAAAATCTAGCTGCCATTCTTCAGCACCTAATTCAAACATTAAATCGAACACCTTTTCGTGTACCTCTTCCGGTGTACAGTTTTCCTTATCGACTTTATTAATGACCACACAGGGTTTCAACCCTAAATCGATTGCTTTTTGTAACACAAAACGTGTTTGTGGCATAGGGCCTTCAAAAGCATCAACTAATAATAGCACACCATCTGCCATATTAAGTACACGCTCTACTTCGCCACCAAAATCGGCGTGACCAGGGGTATCAATGATGTTAATTTTTGTGTCTTTGTATATTACCGAAACGTTTTTAGAAGTAATTGTAATACCTCGTTCGCGTTCTAAATCGTTATTATCAAGAATTAAATCACCTGTATTTTCGTTTTCACGGAATAATTGACAGTGATACATAATTTTATCAACCAACGTCGTTTTACCGTGGTCAACGTGCGCAATAATTGCAATGTTTTTAATATTAGCCATAATAGTGCCTTATTTTAAGCGTGCAAAGGTAATTATAATTAATGGATAAATTATACAATATTTTTATTTTGGACATCACCATTTGTGTCCAGAAACTTTTTAGGCAAAAATAAATGTAAGGGTCTGTGAATAAATAAAGTGTACAAAATTGACGAAGGTATTTTGTTCTTTTTCAAGGCCAAATTTTCAAGCATAGCCAGTAGCTACGGTTTAAAATTTCAACGATGAAAAAGGGCAAAAGAACAAGTCAAAATGTATAGGTTATTTATTCACAGACCCTCAGTTACTAAGACACAAAGGGTCGCGCTATCCATTATAGCTTTTTTGCGCATAAGCGCGCACAAAAAAGGCTGCCATTTCTATCGCTAATGCACTTATCAACTTTGGGCATTCACTCCAATTTAAAAAAGTCATTATTTATATGCTTCATTAATCTTATCTTTACAGCATTAAAATATAAAACATAAAACGAGCATAGTCAAAATTAGGAATTAAGGATTAAGAATTAAGAATCAATGTCATTAAGTTAAGCGTGTTTATTCTAAATTGTCACATTGAGCATTATCGAAAATGAAAATATATTTTTATTTGAA
>LLBY010003929.1_pt3 | contig 26218 bp, 32 predicted proteins | sample 1489401 | NCBI WGS metagenome assembly LLBY01 (sample SAMN04092656, study PRJNA295927) | soil metagenome | biome: Soil prokaryotic community; feature: Bulk soil; isolation source: soil from tomato rhizosphere | host: tomato cultivar Hawaii 7996 | place: South Korea | collected 2011-11-01 | reverse complement strand
GCCGACTACATGGGGATGCTGGGCACAGTGATGAACGCCATGGCCCTCATGGACGCTCTCGAACGCGGTGGTGTGATCACACGCGTCCTCTCTGCCGTGGAGATGCGCGCCGTGGCGGAACCGTACATTCGGCGCCGCGCCATCCGTCACCTCGAAAAGGGCCGGGTCGTCATCTTCAGCGCTGGGACCGGAAACCCCTACTTCTCTACGGATACGGCTGCGGCGTTGCGGGCGATGGAAATCGGTGCGGAGGTCGTGATCAAGGCGACCAAGGTGGATGGCATCTATGACTCGGATCCCAAACGGAATCCGGATGCCCAAAAGTTCAAGGAAATGACACATCTTGAATTTCTGAATCGCCGCATTGCCGTAATGGACAGCACGGCTGTTACCCTCTGTATGGAGAATAACATGCCGATCCTTGTCCTCAACCTGTGGGATCCCCATGCGCTCATGGCTGCCCTCAAAGGTGCAGAGGTTGGGACGTTAGTCCACGGTTGAGTTTTACGGCACATAGATCAAAGCCACAGAAAATGATGAAAGACAGGCAGACCTTTGACCTGGAATCCTATCTCGAAAGGATTCAAAGCGGTCCCTGTTTTATCTGCGAGATGGTCGCCGGGCGTCTGAATGGCAACCATATCGTTCAACAGAGCGATGACTTCATTATTTTCCTCAACAAGTATCCGGTGCTTTACGGATACACATTGGTCGCCCCGGCACAGCACAGGGAACAGGTCACAGGTGATTTTTCGCTCGAAGACTATTTGGCCCTTCAACGCATGGTCTATCGAACGGCGGAGGCAGTCCGCAAGATTTTGGCGACGGAGCGGGTGTACATCCTGTCCCTGGGCAGTCAGCAGGGGAATCGCCACGTTCATTGGCACATTGCCCCCTTACCGTTTGGCGTTCCCTTCCAGGAACAACAACTCGAGGCTCTAAAGATGGAAAAGGGGATCTTGGCTATCCCGGACGATGAAATGGAGAAACTGGCAAGGCAGATCGCTCAAACGATGAGCGAGTAATTTCCTGTGAATATGCTTTGCATTGAGAGTCTCTCGTATTCCTTCAGATTCTCTCATGAATCTTCTTTCATGTAGCGTTTTTTGTGTTTTTGGTGTATCCTTAACTGACAGAATGCCGCAGTGCGAACCAGGCTGGAGTTTGATTTTTAGCCTGCAATTTTCCAAACCAACTCAGGAATTATTCCAACAGCGGCAACTCAGCCGTCCAGGAGGATGTGGTGATAAAAGATCTTCTTAATGATGCCGAATCTCGTATGCGCGGCGCCATTCAAGTCCTTCATGACGATCTTGCAGCGATCCGGACTGGACGCGCCAGTCCGAGCCTTGTAGAAAGGCTTCCCATCGAGTATTACGGAACCCCGACTCCTCTAATGCAGCTGGCATCGATCAGCGTGCCCGAGCCGCGTACTCTCACAATCAAACCGTTCGATGGAAGCACACTTAAAGCCATCGAGCGAGCGATCCAGACCTCTGAGCTCGGACTGAATCCCAATAACGATGGCAAAGTCATTCACCTCAACCTGCCTCCGCTGACGGAGGAGCGCCGGCGCGATCTGGTCAAGCACGTGAACCACCGATTGGAAGAGGCGCGTATTGCCATACGCAACATCCGGCGCGACTCCCATAATGACATGCGCGACTTCGAAAAGGAAAAATTGATCTCCGAGGACGAGCTCGAACGCGGCGAAGCCGAGCTGCAAAAGCTGACCGACCGCTACATCGAGGAAATCGCCGAGCACGGCAAGAAAAAAGAAATCGAGATCATGGAAGTGTAGTGACGACTTCCATTGTCCTACATTGTCATTCATGTCCAACCCTCCCCTCAATATCCCTCTCGACAAACTTCCCCGCCATGTCGCCATGATCATGGATGGTAATGGGCGCTGGGCGCTTTCGCGCAGCTTGCCGCGCCTGATGGGTCATAAAGCCGGTACCGAGAACCTGCGCCGCGTGATCCGTGCCACGGTCGAATTTGGCATCAAGTACCTGACCATCTATGCCTTTTCCACCGAGAACTGGGGACGCCCTCCGGAGGAGGTGAAGGGGCTGATGTATATCCTCGAGGATGTAATCGACCGGGAATTGAAGGAGTTACACCAGGAGGGCGTGCAGTTACGCCATATTGGCCGTCTCGAGCGCCTGGCGCCCACCCTCCAGGAAAAAGTGCTGGATGCCATCGATTTGACTAAGAATAACGACCGCCTGATCCTGAACGTCGCGTTCAATTATGGGGGGCGCGACGAGATCGTGAACGCGATCCAAAATATTATCAAAGACGGTATTGCCCCTGAAGATGTGACCGACGAGCTCGTCAGTCGCTATCTGTATACGGCGGGCGTACCAGACCCTGACCTCATCATTCGTACTTCGGGAGAGCTACGTGTGAGCAATTTCCTCATCTGGCAGGCTGCATATTCGGAATGGTACGTCACGCCAACCTACTGGCCCGACTTCGACAAGGAAGAATACCGCCGCGCGCTGGAAATATTTGCTCAACGTGACCGCCGCTATGGCAAAGTCTCTTCGAACGAATATGAGGCCAGCAATGCTTAAACGAACGCTCACAGCGCTTGGGCTGGCGGTCATTGGCCTGCCAGCAATCATTTTTGGTGGGGTATTTTATTTCCTGTTGATTGCCATCGTGCTGGCAGGTTGTGCCTGGGAATATGTCCGCATGTTTCGGGCGGTTCACCTCGAGCCAGACCAGATTGTCACGATTGCAGGCGTGCTGTGTATTGCCACAGCCCGCTTCTTTTTTCCGCAGGCTGCCACCCCCATGTTTGTGTTATTTATCCTGCTTGCTATGGCAGTTCACGTCGTCCGCTATGAGCGCGGGCGCGATCAGGCGGCGGTTGACTTCGCCGTGACCGTGACGGGAGTGATGTACATCGGCTGGCTCGGCTCGTATCTGCTGGATCTGCGCCAGCTGCCTCAGGGTGGTTGGTGGCTGATGATTATTCTTCCCATCATCTGGGCGGGTGATACGGGTGCCTATTCGATCGGCTCTGCCTATGGAAGGCACAAGATGACCCCTCGTCTCAGCCCCAAGAAGAGCTGGGAGGGTTATTTTGCGGGACTGTTCACCTCTATCATCGTCGGCGCTTTTTTTGCCTATGCCTTTTCCTCGCTCAATCCACAGCCTCTGGGAGGCATGATCACACCGCTCCAGGGCGGTTTTCTGGGGTTGGTGATCGGCGCCCTCGCACCACTGGGTGACCTGGGCGAAAGCATGTTCAAACGGCAGGGCGGACTGAAAGATTCAAGCAATATTTTTCCGGGTCATGGCGGTTTTTTTGACCGCATCGATTCGTGGATCTGGGGCGCGGCGCTTGGTTTTTTTATTATCCAGTTTTTGATCCTATAAGGGTCTGGCAGAGAAGGAGTGAAAGAGATCTTATGGAACATAATGGTGCTAGTGACCCGACTCGAAATCTTGCTCTTGAGTTAGCGCGCGTGACGGAAGCTGCGGCGCTCGCGGCCGCTCGCTTCATGGGTCGCGGCGATAAGGAAGGCGCAGATCAGGCCGCAGTCAACGCGATGCGCATCGTCCTGCAGACGGTGGACATGAATGGGATCATCGTCATTGGAGAGGGAGAGAAGGACAATGCACCGATGCTCTACAACGGAGAGAACGTGGGGAACGGTATGCCTCCGGAGGTAGATGTGGCCGTCGATCCCATTGACGGAACGCGCCCCCTGGCATTTGGCCGCTCGAATTCGCTTGCGACCGTCGCGCTAGCCCCGCGAGGCACGATGTTCGATCCCGGTCCGTTCGTGTACATGAACAAGCTGGCGGTGGGACCGGAAGCCAAGGGTGTGATCAACATCGAAAACTCGATCACCGAGAACTTGCAGGCGATTGCCAAGGCCAAGGGAAAGGACGTAGAAGACCTGACGACGATTATCCTCGACCGGCCGCGTCATCATGACATGATCGCCGAGATCCGCCGGGCGGGCGCGCGCATCCGCATCATCCCGGATGGCGACGTGGCCGCCGCGTTGATGACCGCCTGGCCCGACTCTGGTGTGGACGTGTTACTGGGTGTAGGCGGCACGCCCGAAGGCGTGCTGGCTGCCTGCGCGCTGCGCGCCATGGGCGGTGAGATCCAGGGCAAGCTCTACGCCCGCGACGAAGATGAGCTGCGCCGCGGCCGCGAAGCCGGCTACGACTTCGACAAAATCCTCACCATGGACGACCTGGTCTCCTCCGAGGATGTCTTCTTTGCCGCCACCGGCATCACCGATGGGGAGCTTCTCCAGGGCATCCGTTACTTTGGTGATGGCGCCAGCACCGACTCGCTCGTCGTGCGCGGACTCACGGGAACCGTCCGGCAGATCACAGCCACCCATCGCCTGGACAAGTTGCATCGCCTGAGCGCGGTGAAGTATTAAGACTTTTTGCGCGCTGAGTGCTTCGCAATCGAAGCACTCAGCGTGATGGGAATATCGCTTGACATCGTGATGCCTTGCACGTATAATCCCGGTCGCTTTCCTCGCTAGCTCAATTGGCAGAGCGGGCGGCTGTTAACCGCTAGGTTCGAGGTTCAAGTCCTCGGCGAGGAGCTAAAGACCCGATCATGGGTCTTTTTGTTTAATATCTAATAACAGCTGTCTTCTCTTTTCGTTTAGCAAGGTGGCTAATCGTATTTCGATTAGGAAAGGGGTGACCATGGCTCGAAAATATAGTAAGAAGGCTTCTGAAGAAGTGGAGAAGGCTGTCCGCAAGCAGAAAGAAGGGACCTTGAAAAGCGGCAAGACTGGTAAGAAAGTGACCAGCCATAAACAAGCCGTCGCCATCGGGCTTTCAGAGGCACGGAAGAAAGGTGCTAAGGCACCAAAGAAGAAGACTTCTAAGAAAAGTGAATAATACATAGATGAAAGACCCCGGGTGGGGTCTTCTTAATTATGAAGAGTTAGATCTATTCCCTCAGCCATCTATCTCGGAATCAGAAGACGGCGAACATTCGCCGTCCTTTCTGTAATCCTATCGCTCGTTATTTTTCAACTGACTTTGGTCGGGTCCATAGATCTGCAGCGCGCGGGAGTAGAAAATAATCGGCACCAAGGTATCCTGCGATTTTCCAGGCGAGCACTAATAGGACCGCCAGACCGAAGAACACACCGTTGACACTGGCGGAGCCGGCCATGATGAAATTCCAGTTCATGAAGCCGCCGAAAAATGCAGTGAGACCAACAAAGATTCCGACGATCAGGGCAATACCTATCAACACTTCACCGAAGGCGATGATCTTAGCAAACCAGGTGTATGCCTGTGTATCCAGCCCGGCCTGAAGGAAAGCTCGGTACCAGTCAAACGCAATCGGAGGCCTTCCCTCTGTCGGGATTTTGACGGCACCCATCCAGAAACCTTTCAGTGCTTCACCGGTCTGCATCCAGGCAGGATTGGTAATCTTATGCCAGCCAGCATCGATCCACTGCCAGCCGAGCCATACACGGACAGCCAGCCAGAGGATAGAGAAGCGTTTATCGCTGAACAGTAAATTGATGAACGAGGGGACTTCGAGAGCTTGACCCTTGCGGGTGAGAACATGAGTTGTCATTGTAAATGTTCCTTTCTGAATTTTATTGGCCTTACTTATGCCTCTAATTTACACCTCTTGGGTCTTAATTATCAGTGATAGAAATCACAATTATGACATTCTATATCCTATTCGCGGCATGAGACTTGTCACATCAGCAGCAAGCCTCTTGTTTCTTATTAAAGATTGCTTTGAGTATTTCCCTTTGCTATAATGATTCCAATCCCACATCAGGAGAATGCAAATGCAGTCATTTATCTTCGACGATGCCATTCGCTTCCGGCTGGCAACGCAGCAGGAGGATACCGGCGCGAAGATCCAGGTATTCTTCGGCGTTTTTCTCGGCGTGATCCTGCGCTGGATCCTTGTGGATGTTATCAGAGACCAGGTTCCGTTTAATCTTTCTGTTGTGATTGCCCGGATCGTGGTCGCTTTGATCGCAACGGTCTTCGTCTTTTCAGGCTACTGGCAAAAGGTGAAAGACCAGCCTCCCGGGTTGCGGTTCTTGAATGCACTGGCCTATGGGGTTTCCATCGATGCCCTCGTCGGCCCGTGGACGTATTAGGAGGAAATCCAATGTTCAGTTTCAATGATGCGATCGGTTTCCGGTTGGTAACACAACAAGAGGACACAGGTGCTAAGATCCAGGTGTTCTTCGGGGTTTTTCTCGGCGTGATCCTGCGCTGGGTCTACAGCGTCGCGGTCGAGGTGATCCGGAACCAGACCCCCTGGTGTTTCGGGACGTGGACCAGTATTCTGATCAGGCTGGCGGTTGCGCTGGCGGCGACATTCTTCGTTTTTTCAGGCTACTGGCAGAAGGTGAAAGACCAGCCTGCCAGTATGCGTTTCTGGAACGCCGTGGCGTATGGCATTACGATGGATGTGATTGTCAGCTCCTGGCTGCCAGCTCCTGTTTGTTGAGCTAGCGGATGACCCACAGGGCGCGATGCAGCCAGTCCGCCCTGCTTCTTAAAACAAAAAAGAGAGAAGTTCAACTTCTCTCTTTTTACTTCTCAATATTCTTACTCTTTGCTCTTCTCAGAGCTCTTCGTCTCAGCAGGCTTGCTTTCTTCCTTTTTCTCAGTCTTTTCCGCCTTGTTCTCACGAGGCGAACTGCCCGAGGCGGAGCGATGGTCCGTGGCGTAGAAGCCCGAACCCTTAAAAATGATTCGGGTGGGAGTAATCACTTTCTTCAATGATTTCTTGCGACATTCCGGGCAAGTCTTTAATGGAGCGTCCTGGAACGATTGGTGACGCTCGAATTGCACACCACATGAGTCGCAACGATAGGTATAAACGGGCATACTTGCTTCTCCTTGCTATTGAACCAGCACGGCATTATAGCGCGCACCGGAAGCGAAAGCAAGGGCGAAGGCATAAGAGATCTGTTAACGGATGCCGCTATCGTAACGGACGGTGATCTGTGTGTAGCGCCCTGTCTCGACGCTAAACGATTGATCGCCTGCGAACGGGAGTCCATCCGGCGATTCGGGATGCAGGATGTATTGGCCCGGCACCAGCGAGACCTGAAAACGTCCCTGCGCATCGGTCTCGAACTGGGTGATCTGTAGCCCGTCCAGACTCTTGACCGTCAGCGTCGCTTGATAGGACTGGTCAGGACATTCTTGTCCCACTTGAACGACAGGGCACATCGGTCCGAGCAACACCTGCCCTTCGAGTCCACTGCCCCTCGGCGTAGGGCTGTAGATCGAGCAGGTGGCCAGCACCAGAATCAGAACACCAATTAAAAGCTTTACATTCATGGCGGCTCTCCTTCTCTCTATCCATTCAACTCTCGGGGAGCCAGTTTTGTTCCCGCCTTACGGCACGATCGTCAGGGGAGGCAAATCAACCTGTTCTTCTCGCCAGGGTAAGCGCGATGCAAACGTCCGTAGGTCATCCGTTCCGTTCACGGCTTGACGATATAAATAAAATAAGTTTTTGGTTCCCTGTGCGGATTCCTTTCCCAATCCCATCGCGGCGATGTATCCGGCAAAATGAACGTAATTCACTGAACTCTCATCGTACGCGCCGAATGGATACGCAAAGCTCAAAACAGGCACGCCAAGTTTTGCCTCTAGCATACGGCGCGATTGAACGATTTCATTTTCTTGCCGGTACGGAGGCACCGTCAAATCCTTATGGCTCAAGCTGTGGCTGCCGATCTCCCAGCCTGCCGCGTGAAGCGTCCGGATCTGGTCCGCGTTCATGTAATGTGTGAGACCGATGGTGTAATAGACGACATAAGAAACGCCTGCAAAGCCATATCTCTGCATGATGGGCTGGGCGGTTGTATATGTGGTGTCGCTTCCATCGTCAAACGTCAGGAGAATGGGTTTGGGAGGCAGTTCCGCTCCCTGGTTAATTGCCCTGGCAAGTAATTCCACGGAAATGGTTTGATATCCCCATTGGTAAAGCAGGTTCATCTGGCCGTCGAATGCTTCGGGTGAAACGTAATAGTCAGTCTGATCGCTCAGCGAGTACCCGATATGATGGTAGAGAAGGATGGGGACGATTACCTGACCGGGACCTTGAACGATCCCCTGCGGTTTGAGGGTCAACGTGGGAGTAAAGGTGAGAGTAGGGGGCGCTGTCTCTGTCGGTGCAAGGGTAGCGGTGTGTATGGGAAAGAGTATGGGTGTAACTGTTGGGTATGGCGAAGTCGTTGCGGAAGGGGACGGGTTGGATGTCGATGTAGCTGTCACAGTTGGAGACGCAGGGGCAAAAAGTCCCAATCCTCCACATCCGAGAAGGAATAAAACGAGTGCCGATATTCCAATAAGCGTTTTTCGCAAGTGTTTACAACGGATGATTCAAGTCCCAGAGAATCCGCAGACCTTCGAGCGTAAGCCAGGGCGCGATGATCTGGATCACGTCCGTTTCCTGAGCGATGACTGCAGAAAGCCCGCCTGTCGCAATCACCTTCATGTCGTTTCCCAGCTCCCTGCGGAAGCGCTCGACCATGCCCTCTACCATGCTGACATAACCAAACAGTAAACCCGCCTGCATGGCATGGACCGTATTCCTACCGATCACAGATGGCGGGCGCTGCAGGTCGATGCGCGGTAGTTTTGCTGCGTGCACAAAAAGGGCTTCCGTGGCGAGATTGATCCCGGCGGTGATTGCGCCGCCCAGATACTCACCATCTTTCGTCAGTGCATTGAAGGTTGTAGCCGTCCCAAAATCGATCACGCAGGCAGGTCCCCCATAGAGATACATCACCGCGACAGCATCCGCGATCCGGTCGGCGCCGACCGCCTTCGGGTCTTCGTAGCGGACCTTAATGCCGGTCCGGATGCCTACGTCGACCACAAAGGGCTCCTTTTCCAGGTATTCGCGGCAGGCCTGGATCACGCGGGCTGTCAGTTGCGGCACCACAGATGCAAGGCAGATCGCTTTTAGATCTTTGATCGTATGTCCGGCATTATTCAAAAGGCCCTCAAATTGCAGGCCGTATTCATCTGGCATACGCGCGTGGTCTGTGGCCAGCCGCCAGTGTGACCCAAGAACGTCACCTTTGTACAGTCCAAGTGTGACGTTGGTATTGCCGATGTCGATTGTAAGGAGCATGAGTAAAGTATACACGTAAATAAGCAGGCAGGTAAATAGGTACGCAAGGATCTGCTTGTATACCCCTCTACTTGTTTACTTGCTCTATGATCTCCGCGACCATGTCGAATTTGTGGAATTGCGGCATGATGTAGACACCGTTCGCCCAGGACTGGATCCCTTCGATCAGCTCAACGGCCAACTCCACACCGACCTGCGCTCCATTTTCGCCTGCCTCCTCGACACGCCTACGCGCCTCCTCGGGGATGGAGATGCCGGGTACTTCATTGTGTAAGAAGTTCGCATGCCTTACATTGACCAAGGGTAGGATGCCAGCCAGGACAGGCTTATTCAATTTGCCATACTTCGCCTCATAACGCTCCAGCAGGGAGGGTCCATCCTGGGCGCGGTAGATGGGCTGAGTAATGAAGAAATCGGTCCCTGCTTTCACTTTGCGGTGCAGGTTTTTGAGCTCTGTTTCGATATCTGGCGGACACAGGTTTAGAGCCGCGCCGACAAAGAAGCTTGTCGGCTGCCCGATGCTTGTGCCAGAGTGGTCCACACCGGCGTTGAAGCCCTGTTTGATCAGTTTGATCAGGCCGGATGGCACGAGATCATAGTTGTCCATCGCTTCGGGGTAATCGCCAATTGCAGTCGGGTCGCCCATCACAACGAAGACATTACGGATGCCTAACGCGTGCGCCGCGAGCAGGTCGCCCTGGACGCGGAGGAGGTTGCGCCCGCGCGTCGGGAAGTGGAGAGTCGTCTCAACACCGACCTTGCGCTGCACCACGTCGCATACCGCCCAGGCAGACATCCTCATACGCGCCATCGGAGAATCGGCCACGTTGATCACGTCCGCGCCGGCGTCGGCGAGGAGGGACGCGCCGGCCAGTAGCTTGTGAGTCGAGAGTCCGCGCGGCGGGTCCATCTCCACCGAGATAGCGAATCCGCCTGAATTCAATTTTTGCGCGAACGGTGTCGGCTGCTCCTGGGGCGTCTCCGTGATTTCCTCCTGCGGCAGGACGCTGATTTGCGGTGATTCGATTCGAGGCGCGGTAACGAGGGCCTTTTGCATCGCCGCGATATGCTGGGGCATCGTTCCACAGCAGCCGCCGACGATGCTGGCGCCCATCTCTCGGAAGGAAAGGGCATACTCGCCGAAGTAATCCGGGTCGGCAGGATACATAATCCTGCCCCCCACCTGTTCCGGCCAACCTGCGTTCGGCTTTACCCAGAACCTGCCACCCGGCACGGTTTGGCACATCTGCTTCAGGATGCGTGAGAGCTGGGCCGGTCCGCCCGAACAATTCACACCGATCACGTCTGCGCCTTCATCCCGAAGGGCCCGGGCAACTTTCATCGGATCGTCGCCGAGCACTGTACGATCATCGCGTGTAAATGTGACCGAGGCGATTACAGGGAGGTCACAAGCCTCTTTAGCAGCCCGGATCGCCTCGCGGATTTCATACAGGTCGCTGAAGGTTTCGATCACGATCACATCTGCGCCGGCTTCCGCCAAGGCCTGGATCTGTTCCGCGAACGCGGCGCGCGCCTGCTCCAGTTGTACGCGTCCGAACGGCGCGATCCGCACCCCGAGAGGACCGACATCCCCGGCGACCAGCACTTCTTTGAACGATGCGGCTACCACGCGTTTCGCCAGATCCACGCTTGCGCGGTTGATCTGTACGACGTGATCTGCCAGCCCGTGCTTGGCAAGTTTGAAGCGATTGGCCCCGAACGTATTGGTGATAATCAACTGCGCGCCCGCTTCAATATATGCCCGGTGGATCTCCGCCACGGCCGATGGATTGGTGAGGTTGAGCTCGTCGAAACATTTGTCAAACCCGATACCGCGTGCGTGGAGCATGGTGCCCATCGCGCCATCTGCCAGGATCGGGCCCTGCGAAATCATATCGATAAAACTGGATTTTTTCATCCTCTTACTTTAACCTTTCCGTCAAACTTATCAAGAAAAAAACCGTATTGCCACCAATATCCATAGCCCTATGACTGCTGCAACCGTCTCGGGTACGGATGCAATGATTGCAAGCAATACGCCGGTCCAGGAATAGAATAATGCATAGGGAGAGAGACATGGAGAGGCAGCCATGGCATATTCGATCTTACGTTTTCGGACAGCGGTCACAAATAATGCCAGTCCCACGGGAATAGACAGCGGCCATAAACTTGCATTGAAATACACGCGGGTGACTTCCGCGGCACCCAGCGGCCAGAGTCCAAAGATGGCAAAAGAGAGCAGTAATACGATCGTGAAGGGAACAAAGGTTGTCAGAACTTGTTTCCAACCGCCCTGTCGCCAGGCTTCCACCAGCCAGAACGGTGCAACGGCAATCCCAATCTGAGGCTTGATCGCAATAAAGAAGAGTCCGATCTGGGGTGGGAGAATAAAACCGAAACTCGCCAGCCAGTCGATGTTGCCGTTGAGCAGCATGTGCATGACTACAGGAGAAAGCAGCAGAAAAATGATCGCCACCGGCTTCGCGCCGAGTCGCTGGGCGATATAGGCATAGGAGCCCAGCCCACAAAAAAACAACAGGACTCTACCGACGTTCTCAGGCAGCAATGCAAACGGAATCAGCATGAGGAGCGCCCAGGGTGCGTGGACGATATAGACCTTATCATACGGTGACTCACCGGACAGCAACGTCAAAGCTGCCGGACGGAAGGAGATTCTCCAGTCCACGGCTGGAGGCACATAAGGCGCGGCGACAAAGCTGACCAGGATCAGCCCCGCGGCAATCGCCAATGCCGTGAGAGCTTTTTGTAAACGGAGGTTGGTTTCCATTTTATTTTTGACTGTGCGGTAAACCTGCATCCTCTAGGGTTTTCGAATGACGGCAAAGACCACGCCCGCGCGCGTCACTCGATAGACGATCGGTGCTTCTGGAAAGGATGTCTTTTCCAGGTCATAGCGAGCAAGGGTCACGATCAGGTCATAATGATCGGCGCGTTCCGGCTCCTGCGGGGAATAAATGTGAAAGTCCCGTCGGGCAAACCTTGAAAAAAGATGTGCGGGACCATCCACCCAGACGTTAGCATTCGCCGGAGCAATGCGGTTGGCCTCTCGCGCGGCCTCTCGATAGGAAGTCGCCCAGTACTCTAACTCGAAGCGGTCCACGGCTGCATCCACACCGCCAAGGAACTGGTTATAGTACACATATTCATAGGGATGCAGCCTGACCAATGAGACCACGCCGGGCAGGGCTACTAAGACGATCAGCGCGGCACGTAGCAAAGGCTTTCGAATTTGATCAAAGGCCGACCCTGCCATGAAAAAAACGGGCGGCAGGATGAAGAATGTCTGGCGAAAGTTATCGTAGAGGGTCGGGCGCAGGATTATGAAGGTGATCAAAGGCAGGATGAACCAGGCAATTGTCAGAGCCAACAGCTCGCGTGCCTCCTCTCGTTTCCTCCAAAAACCGAAAATTGCCACCGCCAAACCGGCAAAAAATAAGATCCAGACCGGTTCCGTCAGTTGGATTGCCAGCAGAAGTGGCATGTAGGACGCTGGCAGGTCATTCGCAGGATAGTATTCGCCGTTAAAGAGCACCAGGCTGGGCCACGGATGCTGGGACATGATACGGACTGTTTCCGTGAAATGACCGATCGGATCCCGCCAGAGATAAGGCCAAGTGATGTACATCGCGAAGATCGCGACCAATGCATACATTGTCAGGACCAGCCATGTCTTTCTGCCAGACATCCACAACACATAGCCTGCGACGAGGACTCCTGCCCACACCCCGAAGATGCGGATCGAGACCGTCAGTCCAAGAATAATCGCCGCGGGCAGGATGATTCCCAGCGTACGAAGAGCCACAGGGAAATGTCTGCGATATAGCCAGAGCAAAACCGCAGTGGCAATCAGGAAGGCAAGGCCTCGTATGCGCAGGAATAGCACAAAAAACTTTTCGATGTAAATTTCAGGAGCCACTCGCTGTATTCGCGGTACAAGCTGCGTAACCAGGGAAGGCTCCCCGCTCCCCGCGGCATGGACAGTATTCGTAATCCACTCATGGATCAGCGATACACCGCCAAAAAGGACGATGACCAAAGCAAGCCAGAGGATCGTCGCAACCAGTAGCAAGCGCCGTCCCCGCGGAGTCAGCTCCTGCCAGCGTTGTGAAAGGGTTTCAGAAGCAGGATTAGCACCGGGTCTAAAAAGTGTATCGTACATCCTCAGCCCGAGATAAACACTCAGCAGGAAAAGCGACAACAGCGGAATATCCTTCGGATTGATGAAGGCGTGTCCCCAAAAAACAGGTTGCGTCATGAAAAGCAGGGTCGCGCCAAAGGCCGCGTTCCGACTTGTCCAGCGAATAGAGAGCCGATAGAACGCCCAGATCCCGACGAGAAAGCTGAGAAAGTAAACCAGATGCTGTACGTCCACTTCCTGCACAGCCGGAAACACTTGCTTCGCTGCCTTTGTGATGATACGCGTGAGCATTACAAAAAAGGGCCCATAATTCTCGAAGCGATCACCCGTGACGGGGATCGTCCCATGCTGGAACCAGGTCCTATACGCTTCCTGGGAGTCTGCCGCGTAATCGTAGAGTTTCAGCTCATCCCATGACTCGCCACAGTCATTAAATGTAATAATGCCAATGAGAAGGCTTAGTCCGAAAAGGATGGTAAGAGGAAGATTCTGTTTCATTGCTGGCAAGGGCGGCAGCCCCTTCAGTCCTGGGTGCCGCTGACCTCTCGCACATATTTTGCCGTGACCAGCATAGCGCCATCCCGTTCGATGACGATTGCACTGTCTACCTCAGGATACAGATCCCCGCCTCGACCCCGCGTGACCTGGACGATGTAGTCATAGCCATGATCCAGGTCCAGGATGCTGTTGATGGGTTTGTCTATTACCAGGTCGGGGCGGGTGTATTTGGCGAGCAGCCCGGCAGAGCGTGTGACGACGATGAGCGATCCCGGTGGGGCCACCTCGTTTAATTCGAGCGCCACCTCGCGCAGGGATATGCGCCAGTAATCCAGCTCGTAGCGATACATGGCGCCGGCAGAGCCGCCCACCAGGGAGTTGTAATAGACATATTCATATGGGTACAGTTTTACCGTGGAATAGACTCCGGGCAAGGCGACGGCGATGATCAACAATCCACGCAGCCAGTTTTGCGCTACTTTATGGAATACGAATTCAATTGTAAACGCGGCGACCATGAACATAGCGGGAATCAGAAACAGGGCCTGGCGGAAGTTATTGTAGAGCGTCGAATTGAGCACGATCAACGCCAGGAGAGGCAAAACAAAGCCCAGGCCGATAAAGAGCAACAGATCGGTTCGGAGATGGCTGCGCAGGAGGCGCCGGGCTAGCAGAACGAATCCCACGTAAATGCAAAGGATTGCCGGCTCGGTGAATTGGATGCTGAGCAGCACCGGCAAATAAGAGCGAGGCAGGTCACGAGCACTGTGGAGCTCTCCATTAAATAGAACGCGTCCCGGAAAATGGGGAAACGCCGAAGCAACACCTAGCGCCTCGAGATAACGCTGGATGGGTGCATCCCAGAGGCGGGGCCAGGCAACGTACGTCACGATCCCGGCAACGAGAAAATAGGCGATCGCTGTGCTCCACGCTCTCGAGCGCAGCTTCGCGAACAGGTAGAGAACAACGATCAGACCGGCCAGCGGACCAATGGCGCGGACTGCCGTTGCCAGCCCCAGAGCGACTCCTGCCAGGATGACTCGCGGGCTGCGGATCGCGCTAAGGATTTCGGCCAGCCAGGCTCGGATCGATCCTGCGTGGACAGAATCCCTCAGAGACTTTGCCGGCGCCCTAACCCATGTCGCAGCCTTACGCCGCTGTGTCCAGGTCTCGTGCAGAAACTTCCCTAAGGTTGTGTTTCCGACCAGGAGCCCAAAATAGATCGCAAAGAAGACCCACCCCGTAACGAAAAGGGTGCGTTCGACACGGTCGAAGAGGCGTAATGCCTTCGACACATAATCGTCCAATGGCACATGGGAGCTCGCTACGGAGGCAAATATGCGACCGGGCCACGTATTCGGCTCCGCATGATAGAAGAAGGTGACAAGGCCTTCTATGAGAAGGTTAACTTGCCCTGACAACAGAATCAGAGCGAGCGTGAGCACAACAGCAAAGGTTAGAGAAGAAACGAATCTCTTTTTCCGTTGCGGATCTGCTTCCCGGAATCTGTCCCTCAGCGTCCTGGCAGGCCTTTCCAGTGAAACATAGGGTTCGTTCCCTGCGAAGGAATCCGCCATGCGAAATCCCCACAAAACGCTCAACGTGAGAAAGAACATGAACGGCGTGTCTTTCGGGTTGATGAACGCATGTCCCAACAGCAAGGGCTGTGTGCTGAACAAGGCAAGGAGTGCCCAGGCCGTCCATACGTTGAACCAGCGCCTTGCGAGCCAGTACAGGCATAAACCGGTCAGTGGGAACGTAATGAAATACGCGTAATGCCACAAGTCGGGAAGGAACGCATTTGGGAACACAGCTTGCACGCTGCGAACGAAGAGAGCTGCCAGCGTGACAAATGCGGGTCCGTGCCCCTCATAGGAGGAATCGTAGTTTGGCTCGTACAGAATCCCGAAGAGGGAGGGGTACGCCCCAAGTGTGTCTATCGCATAACGCTGATTGTTCGGCTCATCCACGCTAATGCCATACTCATGGACGGTCAGCGCGCCGACAATTAAATTCGCGATCAACCAGAGAGCGAGGATGTATGTTTCTGCTTTGTTCATGGAGGCCTATGCGACGAAAAAGGTATACAGGTAGACTTGTCTACCTGTATACCTGTACACCTATCGCATCAATTGCTCGACGCGCGACTCACCGACGCTGTAATACCTGGCATCCTTGTGATGCACGATGATCGCCGCGGTGGATTGCTCCGGAATGAGTTGATAAGCGGCAGAAAGAGTCATGCCCAGCTCCGTTTCCACTGCAGGCAGAAGCTCGAAGACTTTCTTGTGGTCTTCCAGCTCGGGAATGGCCGGGTAGCCCCACGAATAGCGCTTGCCCTGATTTTCAGCAATTCCTAATTCGCGGCGAATGTGATTATGCAAGTAATCCGCGGTCGCTTCGGCGGACTGGACGGCAAGACCGTGCGTGAAATAGGCTTCGGTATAGTCGTGGGCAGCTTGCAGTCTGTCGAAGCGTTCGGTGGCTTCCAGCCCGACCGTCACAACCTGGAAAGCAACCACATCGAGTTTTCCAGAATCGACCGGCGTGAAATAATCCGACAGCGCGAGATGATCGTCATAGGGTTGGCGCGGGAAGGAGAAGCGGGTCATTTCATCGGGCGATGCCGAATTGACAGTTTCCGGATCGTAGATAATTAGATCGTCGCCGTCCGATTGGCAGGGGAAGAGACCATAAACACCGCGGGGCTGGAGCCACTTGGAACGCAGGGCTTCCTTTGTCATTTTCTCTAAACGTGCATTGAACTCTGCCTTAAGTTTCTCCCATTCTTCGCCATGAGCGTTCTTCGCGCCCCAGGATAAGCGGTAGAGTTCATTGAGCCCCAGATGCTTCAGGACGATCTCCAATGGCATGTCCTTGACCACGCGCTGTCCCCACTTGAGGGGATGCTGCACAGGTTCCGGCTGGATCTTCGAGCGCGTACCTGTTTTTCGATGCTCTGGCACCTGAGAGGTGCGACCCATCTCGAGATCGCCCTCCTTGCGGACGCGCGCCAGCAGCTCCTCGCGCTTTTCAGGGACGATGAGCTGGTCCATGGTCTCGAGCCCCTCGAAGGCATCCTTGCAGTAAAAGACTCCTGGCTCGTGGACATCGCCATCTTCGGTGAAGAGAATACGCCGTCCAAAGCGGCGGTTGATCGCAGCGCCGCCCACCAGCACCGGGAAGTGGAGTCCGCGGCGGTGCAGTTCGTTGATAATGAGTGGCATCTGCTTAGAGGTAGACACAAGCAGTGCCGAAAGTCCAATTGCCGTCGCGTTGATTTCCACTGCCTTCGTAATGATGGTTTCTGCCGGGACCTGCTTGCCGAGATCGACAACAGTGTAGCCATTATTGGCGAGAATCGTTTTGACCAGGTTCTTGCCAATGTCGTGTACATCGCCGTATACAGTGGCAATGACAACGGTGCCCTTTGTCACACCTTCGACCTTTTCGAGATAATTTTCCAAGTGGGCGACTGTCTTCTTCATCACTTCGGCGGATTGCAGTACGAAGGGCAAAATCAGCTCGCCCGCGCCGAACTTATCGCCGACCTCTTTCATGGCGGGGAGGAGGACGTTGTTGAGCGTGTGAACCGCCGTTTCGTGCTTCGTCGGGAAATCACCGCGGTTGATGATCTCATCGATATCCGCTTCGACTCCTTCCTTATGCCGGTGCAGGATCTTCCAGTGCAGGCGCTGCTCGGGAGTCATGTCCTTTGTCGGATCGGCTGCGCCAGCCTGCTCGGTCGGTGTGACTTTTTCATAAAATTCGATGTATCTTTGCAATGCGTCCGGACGGCGGTTGAAGATCAGGTCTTCGGCCAGATCCTTTTCTTCCTGGGGGATATCCGGGTAGGCGGTGATATGCGCGGGATTGACGATCGCCATATCCATGCCAGCCTGAATACAGTGATAGAGCATGACCGAGTTCAGCACGGGTCGGGCGTGCGGCGCGAGCCCAAAGGACAGGTTGCTCACTCCAAGCGAAGCCATGACGCCAGGCAGGTTTTGCTTGATGAGGCGGATGCCTTCGATGGTCTCGATCGCGGAATTGACGAATTCTTCGTCGCCGGTGGCAAGCGTAAAGGTCAGCGCGTCGTAAACCAGATCCTGCGGTTTAAGCCCGTGGTCATTGACTGCGATATCGTAAATGCGCCTGGCAACCTCGAGCTTTTTCTCACGCGTCTTTGCCATGCCGCCTTCATCGATCGTCAGCACGATGACAGCCGCGTTATGCTCCTTGGCCAGTTTGAACACCTTGTCGGCCTTTTCGCGTCCGGATTCAAGATGGGTGGAATTGATCATACAGCGTCCCGGTGCAGTCTTGAGTGCGAGCTCAAGTACGTCAAGCTCAGTCGTATCGATCACAAGAGGCACATCCACACCCATTTCAAGTTTCTTGACGACATTACGCATCAGCTCCACTTCGTCAGGACGCTCCGTGACCGCACAGGAAATGTCGAGGGCATGTGCGCCAAATTCCACCTGCTCACGGGCGATCTCCAGGATCGAATCGTAATCCTCTGACAGCAGCAGGCGCTTGAACTTGCGTGAGCCCTGGGCGTTCAGCCGTTCACCCAACAGGGTTGGCGGCGGGTCCTGTCGCATCGCGATGGCAGACATGGCGGAGGCAAGCTGAGGCGTAGACCGTTCCGGACGGTCAGGGTGGGGGTGCGCGTTCAATTTTTCCACCAGCAATTTCAGGTGCTCGGGGGTTGTCCCGCAGCATCCACCCACGACAGAAATATTGTGCCTGGTCACAAACTCATACAGGTCATTCGCAAACGGTTCCGGCTCGAGCGGATAGACTGCCTGTCCATCCACATTTAATGGAAGACCGGCATTGGGGATGCACGAAACGGGAAGTGTGGAAGTTTCGCCGAGGACCCGGATGGGCTCGCGCATGTGCTCGGGTCCCGTGGAGCAGTTGAGACCGATCACGTCGATGCCCATGCCTTCGAGGATGGCAAGCGCGGCGTTGACGTCCGTACCCAGCAGCATGCGGCCGGTGGTGTCGAGCGTGACCTGGGCCTGGATCGGCAAATAGACTCCGGTCTCGTCGAAGGCTTTGTGGATGCCCGTGATCGCGGCTTTGACTTCAAGGATATCCTGCGAGGTTTCGATGAGCAGCACATCCACCCCGCCGCGGATCAAACCGATTGCCTGCTCACGGAATACCTCGGCGAGGTCGTCGAAGGTGACATCCGAAAGCTGCGGATCATTGGCAGATGGCAGTTTCCCGGACGGTCCAATCGAACCGGCAACAAAACGCGGCTGCCCTGTTTCCCGGGCATATTCATCGGCAAGCTTTCGAGCGAGCCGGGCAGCGGTTTCATTGATCTCGATCACGCGATCCTGCAAGCCATATTCCTGCATCGTGATGCGGTTGGAGCGGAAGGTGTTCGTCTCGAGCACGTCCACGCCGACCTCGAGGAACGAGCGATGGACCTTTTCCACGGCTTCCGGGTAGGAGATGACAAGAAAGTCGTTGCATCCGTTGTACTGCTCGCCGCCGAAGTGTTCGGCAGTGAGGTTTTGCATTTGCAGGCTGGTGCCCATCGCCCCGTCGAAGACGAGGACTTTCTGTTCGAGGGAGTCGAGATAGCGTCGGTTTGTGTATTTGCGTTCGGTCATATTTGTTTCCTTTGTAAGCTTGATTTACCGGAGATACATAAAGGGAATTAGTTCTGGTCCGGTCTCGCGATATAGAAAATCATATCTTGCTCAATCGTCTTCACATGAAAATGATAATGAAGGGTTGCCAGGATTTGTGCGCGATGATCTGTTGCGTGGTTAGCGACGTGGAGAAGGATCTCCCAACGGGCGTTGCTGAATTTCCATCCACGAGCGGGAAGTTCCCAATCCACAATTTCATCGAGTTGCTCCTGCGTCAGAGAATCCAGATAGTCGATGAATTCGTTCTGCAGTTCGACCCACTTTGCTCTCGTTTGCGAAAGTGAAACGAAATCTTCATAAAATAAACGGGGTGGCATTTCTGCGTTTTGTAATCGGCCCATCCAGTTACGATTTGCACTCATGATGTGAGCAACAATGTTGCGGATGGAACCGGTGGAATAGTCAATTTGTTCCACGAACTGTGTATCGGAAAGCTGGCAAATACTTTCCCAAACACGGTCGAACGCCCAGAAGTTGTAATTGAATAGAGTTCTTATTTCATCGGGTTTCATTGTGGCTTCTTTCAGCGCAATTCTTGACAATCAACATGGGTTCTGCTATCATTCCTAATGAATAATACCATAGGGATACTAGTGGAGCTCAACGTGACGAATGATGACATTAGCGATCTGCTGACCAAATGGGAAGAGACATACAAGAAAGGTTTATTGTCATTTTGGATTCTCCTGCTTTTGTATGAGCGTGCTTCCTATCCTTATGAGATGAGCGCCGAAGTAGCAAAGATCAGCCAGGGTACGATTTCGGTGGACGATAATAGCATGTATCGTGCGCTTAACCGGTTTGAGTCGGTGGACATTGTCAAAAGCGAGCTTCAGCAATCCAATACTGGTCCACAGCGACGGTATTACAGCCTGACCAGCAAAGGGGAAGCATTGCTTACTGAATTTATTCAACGCAACATTCAAGTCTTTGAAACTCCTTCTGTCTCTGAGCGGATCACCACTGTTTTGCAGAATTCTGGTCACGCGAAATAGCGAGGAAGTATGGAACCAAAGCAACTTAGAGAAGAACTTCAAACCTGGAATCGCCTGATGTATATGGCTGTGGGGGCGTCCATTGTTCTCACGGCACTCAGTTTTCGCCACCTCGATTATGGGGACCGATGGCCCGGTTTCCAGAACCATGCTGGTGCCATATGGCAGTGGATGCAGGTCGCGATTACACCTCCAGGGTTTTATCTCTTATGGAGCAAACGTTGGAAAGATCTGCCATTTCCAGAGAAAAAGAACACGATCGTGGGATTCTTTGTTGCCAGTTGGTTCACTTTTCTTGCTTTGGGTTTCATCACGCTAAATCATTCTATAGTTGCGCTGGGCCTTCTTTTTACAGGAAGCGCAGCATTGATCACGCTGGGGTATCTTTGGTGGCGCAAGGTAAAACCGAATCAAGTGGACGAAATGTTCCCGTAGGAACAGGAGGCAGGCATGGACATCGATATTCTGCAAAAGCGTCTTGAAATCTGGAAGCATATCTTATTCATTCTTGTTGGAGCATCCTTTACTTTATTACTGCAGGCGTTCCTGAATTATCAGGAATCGGGAAGCCTTGTTTACCCGACGACTTGGTATGGTGTGTGGTTCGTTGTCCAGTTGGCAGCCTTTTTGCCAGGGTTCGTTCTTCTTTGGGGAGACACTGGGCGCAAATACCACTTCTGGAACGGTTCAATACGATTTTTGGCCATTTTGCCGTGACCTGGTGCACCTTTGTCCCTGTGGGGATCAGGGTTGAGCCGTATTCACCAAAAACATTCAATTACTTGTGGCTCGGCTTTGGAGTTGCCCTGGTAGTTTGTTATGGCTGGCTTCGCCGAAAGACCCAAGGGATGCGGAACGAAATCTTTCCATAAGTTGCCAGCTTTTCTGTCTTAGACATTAAGCTCCTCTGCCTCCGCTAGCACGGACCAGGCCCAGGCGCGCTCGTCGGGCTAAAGCCCTGCCTCAGTTCGTGGAAGTCCGCTCAAGCGGACTCGTTGTGCTAGCCCACAGGGCTTCATTGCGCTGAGTAGGGGATTTATCCCCGCCCGTTCTTGCATACAATGACCCAATTCATTCCTCTTCATCAATTCTCTCATAAACCTCAACAAGCCTATTCTCACGATGATGCTCCTTCTGTTTCGCGGCGTATTCCATTACTGTTTCCAGCGACCTCTCACCAACGGTCAGAGCCCCGTACCCGCCTTGCCACTTGAATTGGCCATCACTCCCAGGCATATGATTGATGGCAAAGGCGCTCGCGCCTTTAAGGTGTCGGACACAATCTGCTACGGCGAGTTTTGGCGGAATGGATGCCACTACATGAGCATGGTCTTCCATATTACCTGCTGCGTGTATTTTTAATCCTAGTTCTTCACTTTTCTTGTATAGCACACCGTAAAACATTTTCTCATGCTCGAGTGTAAGAGTTGACTCGCGATTGTATGTAGACCAAATCAAGTGATAATGAAGTCGCCAGTAGGTCATGTGGTCTTCTTCCTTTCGTTGGATCGTCGGGCTGAAGCCCTGCCTCAATTCATCAAAGTCCACTTAAGCGGACTCGATACACCAGTCAGCGGGCCGCGCTTCTATGTACTGAGCAGGAGATTTATCCCTGCTCTTTCCTTGCAATCTCCTCTGCCTCCGCTAGCACGGACCAGGCCCAGGCGGTGATGTCTTCACAATACACGTCTGCGTTGTCCGCACGGACATCGAGAATTGTCTTCTTCCACGTTTTCTTATCGATCACAGGCAAACCCGTCTTCGACTTGATCTTGAACGTTCGCTTGCCGCTGTCCACAACATCCTTGTTTTGTTTTCTGATGTAGGCTGGCGGTTTATTCTCAATCAGAAATTCTCGCAAGAGGTTACGCTCAAAGAGCCAGCCTTCGCGCGTCATTTTGCTGGAGTGCTGGACCATGTACGCAGCGACGGTCAAATGATGGACCGCGCCATAGCCTGCATCTGTGAATTCGAGAATCAGAAACTCATCGAAGCGCACCTGGCACAGCTTGTCAGGTGCGCCACATTCAGGACAGTTCATCACTACGCCCAGCTTTCCCTTTCAATACTAAAAGCAATCTTGTTCTCCTCAAGCCATTTCTTGATCTCAAAATAACTCCTGAAGTTCTCCGTCATCCATAGAATGAGCGAGGTTTCACTTTGCTTGGTAAGTGAAAATAACCTCGGCATCTCATCTACGGTAATCGTATAGGCAATATCATTTCCAAACATCCTTTGCGGAGTCTCGCCGAAATCATAAAACTCAACCTTGAGCCGATTACCCATTTCAGGGTCTAACCAGATCCATGTGACGGTTTTTTCGAGTCCACCCGTGAGTTTGACCCTTTGGACCGTCATTCAGCTTTTTACATCCACTGGCAAGGTTGCCAGGCCTGCCTCGGTCATCTTACCTTCTGCGATCAGCTGGCGGGCCCGTTCCTTATTCGTCTCTGTCCAGTTCGATTTTGGACGGCGCGGCGAGAAGCGTGTGGCGTAGCGTTCGGCATCCATGGATTTCTGGGTGTTATCTATCCAGCCAAAACAGAGGGCTTCCTCCACCGCGGCTATATAATCGATCGATGGTTTCTTTGTGGCTTTCTTGTACTGAACCAGCCAGATCTCTTTTTTCGTCTGGTGGTTCTCCTCCAGCCACTTGCGGAAGTCTTCGCTCGTCGTCACATAAAGTGTTTCACCGATGTCCATTGAATACCTCTGTCACAACAAAAGCGCCTCTCATCATGAGAGGCGACGCGCAGGCGCAAGTCTCTCTCATCTCCCGGACACACACGAAGTGCGGTCCGCCGAAGTTGGCACCAGCTTCACTGACAGGAATACCTGATTCATTGAATGGTTGCCGAGGCGTCACAGGGTCGGTCCCTCAGCCTCTCTGGATGAGCAAATCCGTTAATTGTGTCAGCTTTATAACATGATGAGAATGCGCTGTCAAATAAAAATCAGCCTAAGAATGGCATATTGCCAAGCTTTCGATGATGTCAATGCAGCGAAAGATGGAAGAGATACGAATATCGTATTGTCAAAATTCAGATTGCCATATATACTCACTCAGTGAGTATATATGGCTGCTAAAAATCATCACAGTGGTAACGTTTCTCCTGAGTATGCACTCCTCGGATTTTTGATTGCCGGTCCCAGCCATGGTTATGACCTGCACCAGCGCTTTCAGATGGAGCTGGGACACGTCTGGCATTTGAGCCAGAGCCAGGCATATGCAATTTTGAAACGGCTCGAGAATCGCGGTGATATCTCAGTGAAACTGATCGAGCAGGAAAAATTGCCAGCACGCCAGGTGCTACACATTACGAAATCAGGACGTCGTCGCTTCTTTGAATGGCTAGAACAGGGAATAGGTAAGACAGCCCGTTCTATCCGGCTTGAATTTCTGACACGCTTATATTTCGCAGGACTCTACAGTCCAGAGGATATCGCACAGATCTATAAATCCCAATATACGGAACTCGAAGCGACGGTTCTGCGACTCCAAAATCTTTTAGAACACTTGCCGCCCAATCAGATCTTCAACCGTTTAAGCCTGGACCTTCGCCTGCGACAGATGAGGCTGATCCAGAGCTGGATGACAGAGATTAGAACACAGTTCCATATCCCCGGGAGATAAAGATGAACTATGTCTTGCGTCCGTTCTTACTGTTGGCACTTCTTCTTGCGGGATGTGCTTCGTCTCAGTTATCGGGCGCGAGGACCCTTCACGTCTTCGCCGCTGCATCGTTGACGGATGCATTCACGGAGCTCGGTGAGGAGTTTGAAGCGGCAAATCCGGGTGTCAGTGTGGCGTTCAACTTCGCTGGCTCACAGGCATTGCGGACGCAAATTGAAGAGGGAGCCCCGGCAGATGTTTTTGCCTCCGCCAACCAAATCGAGATGGATCTGTTGGTCACCGGAGCGCACGTCGCGCAGGGCGCACCCCAAATCTTTCTCAACAACAAGCTAGTCGTGCTCTTGCCTGAGAGTAACCCCGCCGTTCTGCAGAGACTGGAAGACCTCGCCAGCCCTGGCCTCAAGCTCGTCTTTGCCGCGGAGGAAGTTCCCGTGGGGGAGTATACCCGTCAGGCCCTCGAGCAAATGAATGGTCAATTTGGAAGGGACTTCAAGGATAAAGTGCTCGCGAATGTAGTATCGAACGAAGATAACGTCAGACAGGTCGTTGCCAAGATCCAGCTCGGCGAAGCGGATGCGGGCATCGTGTACACTTCTGACGCGGCAGCCGCGCCGGAGCTCCCTACGATGGAAATTCCTGCCGAGCTCAATGTCATTGCAGAGTATCCAATTGCAGCACTGACCCGATCTGCCAGCCCTGATCTGGCAAATGCATTCATTGCGTACGTGCTTTCGGAGCATGGCCAGGCTATGCTGCAAAAATGGGGATTTGCCTCTCCCGAATAATCGCCGGTCGAAACCGCAAGTCGCGGCGAATTGTCCCGCGGCTTTTTGAATCTATGAACAGACTCCAAAGCTTATTTACACACTTCCTCCGTGAGGGTCATTTGGTCTGGGTTTTTATCCTGCCCAGCGCCATTCTATTAGCGTTGTTCGCTCTGCCTTTGTTGGCCTTGTTCGTACGTTCCATGAATGAAAGTTTTTTCGGCTATGCCTTCTCGGAGGAGTCTCTTCAGGCCTTGCGTCTCAGTCTGATCACGAGCACAGCCACCACGCTTGTGGCAATCCTATTCGGCACACCGTTGGCCTTCATGTTGGCCCGCTGGAAGTTCAGGATGAAATCGTGGGTTGAGTTGTTCATCGACCTCCCCATTGTTCTCCCACCTTCTGTGGCGGGATTGGTCTTGTTGATTGCCTTTGGTCGCAGAGGCATGTTTGGCTCGGCATTAAGCCTGTGGGGGGTGAGTCTCCCTTTTACCACCGCGGCCGTTGTGATCGCACAGACGTTTGTTGCTGCGCCTTTATATGTGCGCTCGGCGCGTGTTGGCTTCGCGGCAATCGATAAGCAACTCGAAGAGGCGGCGCATGTGGAAGGTGCCAACGAATGGCAGTTGTTTTATGCAGTCATGTTCCCGCTGGCGGGACGGGCGCTGCTCAGCGGAGCGATTCTGACGTGGACGCGCGCCCTGGGAGAATTCGGCGCAACGATCCTTTTTGCCGGTAATTTGCAGGGGGTCACCCAGACGATGCCTATGGCAATTTATCTCGGTTTCGAGCGTAATCTTGGAATAGCGCTGGCGCTGTCGGTTGTCCTGGTCATTGTTTCGGTCTTTCTGCTCCTGTTCACCAGGCGCCTCGAAAAACAGGAACGGGACTAGTTTCGCGCCGGACGGGAGACATGGCGGTAACATTTTTGCACGAACTGCCTCGATGATATAATCTTTTGAAATCCGCGGAGGGAGTATGTTGCACATCGAGATCGTCTATTGCGCGGTCTGACACTACACCGGTCGGGCCGTGAGCCTGACAGAGGAATTGCTCAAGCATTATGAGCATCTGATCGAAGAGATCAAGCTTATCCCGTCGGACGGCGGAAAGTTTGAAGTCACCGCCAACGGACAGTTGTTGTATTCGAAATTGTCAACTCACCGTCATGCCGAGCAAGGAGAAATCCTGGGGCTTGTGAGAAAGATGGTCGGAGAATAAACACCGTTGGTCGAGTAAGAGTGAGCACAGCGAACTCTATATCGAGACCAACAGGCAAGCAAAATTAAGACGGGTGGTCTTGACCACCGAACATAGAGGCCATGGAATGACGAAAAAAGGACGTGTGTTTTCGGGG
>LLBY010019262.1_pt1 | contig 26312 bp, 29 predicted proteins | sample 1489401 | NCBI WGS metagenome assembly LLBY01 (sample SAMN04092656, study PRJNA295927) | soil metagenome | biome: Soil prokaryotic community; feature: Bulk soil; isolation source: soil from tomato rhizosphere | host: tomato cultivar Hawaii 7996 | place: South Korea | collected 2011-11-01 | reverse complement strand
AATAAACACTCTAAAGAAATCTCTGAATGTTTCGATAGAGCCTTTAGCATAGACAATTACCTATCTGACTCCGAAATCATTGAATGTGCCAAAGATAGGGATAGTTTTTCTCAAAATAGCCTCAATAATTATGCTCTGAGTGACAAGATAGAGAATAATGATAACAAGGACAATGATGGGAAAACAGATAATAAACACTCTAAAGAAATCTCTGAATGTTTCGATAGAGCCTTTAGCATAGACAATTACCTATCTGACTCCGAAATCATTGAATGTGCCAAAGATAGGGATAGTTTTTCTCAAAATAGCCTCAATAATTATGCTCTGAGTGACAAGATAGAGAATAATGATAACAAGGACAATGATGGGAAAACAGATAATAAACACTCTAAAGAAATCTCTGAATGTTTCGATAGAGCCTTTAGCATAGACAATTACCTATCTGACTCCGAAATCATTGAATGTGCCAAAGATAGGGATAGCTTTAAATAATTTTTATTATTGTTAAATTAAAATAACATGATCTCTATCGATTAATCAGTCAGTTGCAATAATGACAATGTTTTCACCTTTGATGAATATTTCTCCCATTTCTTGACTTTTGTCTCCTTCGAAAACTTCTGTAGCATTTTCCAATGTAAGATTCATATATTGGTCAAAACTTTTCAATTTTCCTTTGATAGTTCTCTTTCCCTTTAGTTTCAGGAGTATATCTTTATTTAAACTTCCCTGTAAAATATTGGTAGATTGATTATTAGGTGACGACAATAAAGTTAGATAATTTTTTTGATATTTAGGTTTAACTTTAGATACCTTTATTTGATTTTGTATTTGAGCAAAACGTCATACCCAAGACCATGGTTCGATATTACGCAATGAACATTGTTTTCTTATTATACTCTTTGAGCGCTCAATACACTCTTCCTCATTTAAATTACCTTTCCTTAAGTATTGCAAAAAAATTTCTTCATAAAGTTTTTTAGCTCTTTCTTCTGTAAATTCTTTGTAATTACCGTCCCTTTTATCTGCTTTATCATCACAACTACATTCAGTCTGTGATTTTTCATCAATTGAATTAGTCCCTTTTAAATCTTTATACTCTTCTTTGCAATCAATACAGTTCCAATCAAAAAAATTTTCATGTATGTTGCATCTAGTCACAGATTAAAAAAAATACATTATTATTTAACTTTTTAATAATTCTAATACTTAGAAATTACCAGTACGCTCATTCTTAAGTGCCATAGTAGCTCAGCCTGGCAGAGCGAAGGTTTCGTAAACCTTAGGCCGTGGGTTCAAATCCCACTTATGGCTTTCACACCATAAAAATAAACACTATGTTACCACTAATCTTACTTGGTCCATTTTTCTATTTCCTTGAAATTTTTTAGTAATATTCTTAATTTCTTTTGCATCTCCATAAAGAACAAATATTTCAAGGCATCTGTCCTTATCGATCTTATTGTGAATATGTGTATTGATTATCTTATCAAATCCATGTCGGATTTCACTGATTTCCTGATCAGACTTTTCATCATGTATTACTAGTAAAACCGAATGTAGAACTCCTGATAATTCATCAATTCTTTTCTCTTCGAGAAGTAGGTTTCTAACACTAGCCCTTACAATTTCTGATCTGCCTGAAAATCCCAGAAACTTCTGTAGCTTATCTAGTTCTTGGATTATATTTTCATTCAGTGAAATGCTTATGATTGGCAATGTTTTTATTAATTATGTTTTTGATAATATTTGTTTTCTTCAAGTTATGATGATATCTCTAATAATTCACCCTTCAATCATTTTTATTGACGTTTCTATTTCTCTAATACTCAAGTTCTTGAAGTTCAATGCTACGTTGTCAGCACGAAATATGACAATGTGAATGGAATTTAAAACTGTATGATCCTTGGATCCGCAATTTACACTGTAATAAACTTTGTAAACACTACTTGCATACCATCCACCATTATCCATTATCTCAAAAACCTTGAACCAATGCTTGGAATTTGAGCTATCCAAGTATGATTCCATTTTTATGGCTTAATCATTATAATATTATACATGACCATATTCCAATGGATTCATCTGTTTATCAATGAATCTGTTACTTTGAGTACCGACTTTTTACTTTGTATATCCTCCTATAAACCAGATTTCTTTTTTCCAGGATGTAGAACCATCTGGATATATTCCTGCATGGATGGAGTGATAATCCATGATACGGAAAATTTTCATTATATTCATTGGTCCTTGAATCCTGTCAACATAGGTTATAATGCTTTTGAAAGGATTGATAATCGAATCGAATCTAATATATCCTGTATCTTTAATATTTTTCCATTCTTTCAATCCATCGAATGTATCTACATTTATCCGTATTTTTTCATCTCTTATTTTCAACGATCCATAATCCTATTTTATTAATATAGGGTTAAAAGTAAAAGTTATCTCTGGATCATACTTGATTTAACATGTCAACAAACCATCCCCTACCGTACAATTTAACGAAGTAGATTTTTTCAATTCCAAGGCTGATCATTTATACCAATGGTGTTATTATTCTAATTTACTACATTTAGTCAAAAACCGTACTAGTTAAACTGGTAAATAATGATATCGGGTCATAGTATAATAAGTATAATAAGTAGTATCAAGAATTCGTTACCTTTCCTAATGACCTGTTCTTTATCTTTGACGTTAACAGTTTTAATATATTTACCCCAAAGAATATTGCTGCAGCTACTATTACTATCATGCCACTGGGTGTAATATTCCATTCATAAGCCAATATTATTCCTACTATTACGGATGACAGTGAGAAGCATATGGATAATATTATAGTTTTTCTAAATCCGTATCCTAGTAGCAATGAAGAAACATTTGGGATAATTAAAAGTGATGAAACCATCAAAACTCCTATCAATCGAATTGATATTACTATTGCAACAGTGGCCAAGATAATAAATAAGATGTTTAATACAGTTGTATTAATTCCATTCACTATTGCTTGTTCCTCGTTAAATACAAGATATATCAATTTTTTATAAAAAAAGATCACAAATGCTATAACAATTAAACTAAGAATCAATGTGGTAATTGTTTCATCGATACTAACTAAAAGTATGCTTCCAAAAAGATAACTTGTGATATCGATTGAAAAACCTCCTGACAAACTGATTAGTACCAATCCCATAGCTAATCCTAAGGATAGTAAGACAGAGATTGATGAATCAGCATAAATTCTCTTATTAGAATTCAATTTTATAATTGACAGTCCTCCAATTATTGAGACAATCAACGATATCCAAATAGGGTTTGATTTTAAGAATAGCCCTAATGCGATTCCACCAAAGGCAACATGAGACATTGCGTCGCCAAATAAGGAAAATCTCTTCAATATTAGAAACAATCCAATTAAAGAACAACTAATAGCTATTGCTATGCCAGATAGCATGGCACGTTGCATAAATTCGAATTGAAATACTTCAAACATGTATATTCTTTAATTCATGCTGCTTTTCTAAGCATCTATTTTTTACACTCTAGGGCGATTTTTAGATTGTTTAGATTATCGTACATTTTTGAGAAATAATCTTCTTTTAAATCGTGTTCTTCCTGTGTAATCATTTCAATTGGATTTAATATCAAAACTTTTCCTCTTATTTCATTAGCTATGGTATTCGACAGTCTGGGTTCAATATTATCTTCTGAAAATATAGTAGTTATGTGTAGTTGTTTTGCTAGTTTTATGGATTCCGTTAGCTTTTGGGGATTGACATCCATCTCAGGTGACATACCACCAATTACATGTTGTGTTAATCCATATCTTTTTGCAAAATAACCAAAAGCATCGTGAAATGCGATAAAGTCATTCAATACACAATCAGTGAAATTATTCTTAATATCAGAATTGAGCAGTTCGAGGCTATCATCAAATTGTTTTAAATTGTTTTGATAATATTCTGTATTGTCTGGATCAAGCGAGACCAACTTATTATAAATTTCTTCTGCCATAGACTCTACCAATATCGGATCAAGCCAAAAATGTGGATTGGGACTAGAGTTTATTTTTTCTATTGTTATGTTGCTGCTTAAATCTACGATATTAGAATTTGTTATATCGTTTATCCAAGTTTCAAAACCAGCACCATTAATAAAAATTAAATCTGCATTCTGTAACTCGATTATTTGTTTAGGAGTAGGTTCAAAATCATGAGGCTCTACCCCATTTGGTACTATTGTTGAAACGTCAACTTTGTCCATCCCTATCTTCTTAACAAAATCATATATTGGGTAAAATGATGCAAAAATTCTTAGACCGGTATTACCCGAAGAAGTTGATTTCAAATTATTAGGATCAGAAACAGGAACACCATTATTATTCGATGAATTAGAAGTCGCAGCAGAATCTTGAATAAATAGAGATATAATAGTCATAGCTAAAATGGCAAAACAAATAGAGAATAAATATCCACAACCATCTTGCATATCACATAAATACAATTATTAATAATATAAAGTTTTCTTATTAATTATTAATAATTTTAAGAGTCAATTATAATAAAATAACCTTGGTTGTATAAGCTCGATTATTATATTTTGATATCTGTTCGAATCACAGGAAATATGATCGATCAGTAATCAGAATAATCATATCATCTATTTTCAAATATCTATATTCTATTTATCTTCTTTCGTATTCAAATGTGCTTACAGGTTTCTTTTTGAATCAATGAAAGAATTTAATATGTAGTAATGTAACATAATTGTAATTTATATATGCAATGGAAGTTGAGTGACGACAGGATTTCAGCTTACCTTTCATTTCTTGGATATAATTCTCTATATCCTCCTCAACAATTGGCAATTGATAATGGGTTGTTGGATCATTCTAGCATGGTGATCACCACTCCTACAGCAAGCGGGAAAACGCTAATTGCCGCATTAGCTGCAATTAAGGCGCTAGAAAAAAATAAAAAAATAGTGTATCTCACACCATTAAGGGCTTTAGCATATGAAAAATATCTGGACTTTGCTTCTATAGATAGATCTGGTATATTTACCAAAAAGATAAGAGTAAGAATTAGTACTGGCGATTTTAACACCTCAAATACAGATCTAAGTTCTTCCGATATCATAATTATGACCAATGAAAAAATCGACTCAATACTTAGACAGAATGCTCCATGGCTTGCCAATGTGGGGTTGTTTATTTCTGATGAAATTCATCTTATTGGTGATCAAGATAGAGGACCAGTCTTAGAAATGGTATTGACAAAAATAAAGAAATACTATCCATCCACTCAAATCCTTGGTTTGAGTGCTACAATTACTAATGCTGCTGAAATTGCCACATGGCTCAAATCAAAATTAGTTGAAAGTTCTTGGAGACCAACTAAATTAATAGAAGGAGTATATTCAGATGGAACAATATATTACAATAACGATTCTCAATTCAATATTTCTGAATCGGGTAAAGATACCGCGTCTATGACCATCGATCTGATAATGGATTCTTTAAAAAATAGAGGACAAAATCTTGTTTTCGTTGAAACAAGAAAACGAGCTGTTTCACTTGCTAAGAAAGTTTCAGATTTTGTTTTCAAAACATTGTCACCAAACGAAAAGAATAATGCTTTAAAAGTCTCTAAACAAATTTTGGAAGAGGGTGATGACACTGATTTGACGAAAAATTTATCAAAACTAATATCTTGTGGAATAGGATTTCATCATGCTGGATTAAGTCTAACTATTAGAGGAGTTGTAGAGGAAGCATTTAAGAATGGAATAATAAAATCTTTATTTGCTACGCCTACGTTGGCTGCAGGAGTAAATCTTCCTGCACGCAGAGTTATTATAACAAATGTTACCAGATATGATTTTGTATACGGTGCCTCAGTGCCCATAAGTATACTTGAATATAAACAACTTTGTGGTCGAGCAGGGAGACCAAAGTATGATACATATGGAGAATCCATAATCATTTCAGATTCACGGACATCATATGAGGAATTATATGACCATTATATTTTGGGAATTCCTGAACCTTTGTCATCAAATCTTGGAAATATTACATCTATCAAAATACATTTACTCGGAGTAATTGCTTCGTTTCATGGAATTAATTTAGACGATATCTATGATTTATTCTCTAAAACATTTTATTCTTTTCAGGATAAAAATAATTCCTCCCTTTTTGATAGAATAGATTCATCACTGGATTATTTTATAGACGAAAATTTAATTCAGTTGAAAAATAATACTTATCAGGTAACTGCGTTTGGAAAATTAGTTTCGAATTTGTATCTTAACCCTGAAACTGCTGTATCATTTAGAAACATCATTAATGACATAAAGCCGAAATCTGTCAATACAACCAATGTATTTGGCTTTCTCCATGTAATTACTACTTGTCCTGATTTTTATCCTAAATTTTCCTTTAGAAAACAAGATCTTGAAGAATTCAGTTTTTTATTTTATAACAATTATGATGAATTTTTTACGGATGTAGATATAATGGACTGCTCCCGAAGTCTTTGGACTTTATATGAATGGATCAATGAATCAACTGAAAAAAGGATTAATGAAAGAGTTGGGGTAGAACCAGGTGATATTCACAGAATAATCGAAGTATCTCAATGGCTAATCGTATGTTTATTTGAAATTTCTAAATTGCTTAATAGGAATGATCTATTGCCAATTATTTTTTCACTGGAAAATAGAATTAAACATGGGGTAAAAGGAGATCTTGTTCCCCTAGTTCAGATCAAAGACATAGGCAGAGCTCGAGCACGATCCCTTCATAACGCTGGGATTCATGTTCCTAACGACTTGCTTTTTATCTCAGAATCTGAACTTGCATCGATCCCAAAAATAGGTCTGAAGCTAGCCAAAAAGTTGAAAAAAAGATATGTATAGTACATTTTAAAATATTCAATTTTTATGAAATGTAAGATCATTCAAAATTGACTACTCCTAGATTATTCATTTCAGATCCTATCCCATAGCCGAGTAACGCAATACCTGTTCCCAATAGTGACATTTCTAATCCCCCTTTTATCCAGCTTTTTTCTGCCAACTTGCCCTTGATCGCACCTATTATAAAAGATGAAGTCAAACTAATCGAAATTGCCACCATTAAAGCTGTAAAGTTATCAATCAAACTAGTTTTAACCACAAAGTATGGTAATATCGGTAATACTCCACCAATCAAAAATGATATAAACATGACTATTGCGCCTTTGAGTGGATTGCCTATGATATCTAGATTTAGACCCAGTTCTTCCGTTAACATGGTCTTTAACCATACTTTCTTATTTGAGGTAATTCTATTTACCACCATATTCAATTCCTCTCCACTAAAACCCTTATCCCTGTATATTTTTTCAATTTCTTTTCTTTCATCTTCTGGCTTGTTTTCAATTTCGTATTCCTCTCTCTTAATTTCCGATTCTAAAATCTCTCTTTGTGATTTTACTGCGAGATAATTTTGTACAGCCATAGCCTTGGCACCAGTAAACATACCAATTATTGCTGCTAAAATTACGATGTCTACACCAACTGTCGCACCTCCAATTCCCGCAACTATTCCTAATGAAGTATTGACTCCATCACCAAAACCAAAAACGACATCTCTAATGTAATTACTTTCTTTAATATGAGGCTCAATATGATTATTACCAGATGCTTGATTCAATGTGGTTTGTTCTTACGTGTGGTTTAATATTTAAAGTTCGATCTCTTTGTCATCCTAATAAAGATATTCTCAAATACCTCCATATAATATCGCTCTATCTAATCAAAATGGTAATTGTAATTTAATGATCAAAACCTTGTGAATTTCCCATTGTAGTTAGAATATAGAAATTGAAATTATCTTTATTCATTTCATAGTATTTTTCTTAACCTGAGGAATGCTTGTTCAAGTATGCCTTTTACCGCCGAAGTTTTCTATACGTCATTTAGCGTTACAAAATCATGAAAAGATTTATGGCATCTACAAACAGTAACAAGTAATCATGTACTCATTAATTATGCGCCATAACTTATCCTTCATCTCTTGAGATATCAAACTCGTCTGAAATTATAAATACGCGAGGTAAATTACTAAGCTGTTCTATCGAAGCTAATAATGGTGAAACTGTTAATTTTCCTAGATCTGTGTCGTTTGAAACATAACTGTCCCAAAACCATTTTGATAATCTTGATAAGATTATGTATCAGAAATTGCTTTTGTTATTGAAAATACCTAGACTTGATAGAGGATTTTAGGTCTCATGTATTTTAGCCAAGCATAGTAACGATAGTTACCAATTTGCCTCCGACACTATCTCCAACAATGGCTACTCATATAGGATCCAAACTAGGTGAATTTGAGTATTCTAAAACTCATTTCAATGAATCACAAGCTTCTTTCAAAGCTGTAGGATATTTTGGCTCAGGAGACTTACTGCAGTTAACAAATACTATTGTCATTAACAGAATTAGATAATTCCCTTATTAGTTTATCATGAGGTCTATCCCGCCAAGTACCCAACCACCGCTATGAAAATGCATCACTATAAGAAGATTCTTATCCGTACTATCAGCGGGTCTCACGATCCTTATGGATATGTTTTTCCTATTCCTATCATAAACAATAAAATCCTGTATGTCGACTGGTGGCATTGTTGCAGCCACTTGGCCCGAATGAAGATTTGATAATACACATCGGTCCCATTGGGCGACATTTAATAAAGGAAAGAACTGAAATTCTTCTATTTCTTTTCTAAAAATGCTCTGTTTCTTTTTCAATCTGAAAAATCATAGGCCATTATAATATTGATCTGTAGATAAATGTTATAATTTAATATTATAAAGCTTCGTCATATGCATGGCCTATATCAACCAAAATACACTATTATCTGAGATATGATTTCAAAATAAGAATTCCTAAAATTTAAATGGCTTTTGGACGAATTACTCCAAAAATTTTTAAGCTTAAATAGCATGAAAATATATTTTCTTGGAGTTTGTGATATTCTTTATTGGCATAGTCTTTTTCTACATTTAAATATGGAATTATTTTTTCTTTTAGATCCATTGCAGCGTTAAAAACCTCATTTTTATCCTCTTTGATACTTCTTGAGTAATCAAACTCAATTCTGTCTTCTAATAGGTCCTTGATAAAATTATTAATCGAATTTTCTCTGATTATTGAATAATTAAACTTGGTCGATTCGCTCATTAATTGAATTTATCTCAATGGTAAATAAGATTATTGATCTTTATTTTTTTTAGAAATAATAAAATTTTTTTAGAAATAATAAAATTAAAAATAAATTATTCGATTTTTGGACCGGTGCCTGTCTATGAGGTCAATGTTGCAACTAAGCGAAGATAAAATTTTGAGTTTAAGATGAGGTGAAAGACAACGCCACTATTATTCTATCTTACTGCTTAACAACAATGAATTTTTCAACTTGGGGAAGTTTGCTCTCTCATTTTTTGAATAAAAGGTTAATCTTAACTATGTACTATACAAAAAAATAACTAGGATCGTTTAGATATAAATAACTAAACAGAGTAGAGTAAAAAAATTAGTCGTTTTACTCCTGCATTAACCAATAATGAGATTTCTATTTTTGGATCAATATGGTAATACGATTCCAAGGAGATATTTGATTTTGAATATCAGAACTAGAATATCAACTAAGAGTAATCTGAATATATTTAGCTGTTGAATTGGCAGTTAATTGAATCAATATAAGGCTAATTCCAAAATATTCATAAATTAAAAGCGAACGATTTAAATGACGAAGGTCTGGTATCTATATTGTCTGTTCGAGCTATAACATATCCAGACCCTTGATTTACTGTTTCTATGAAACCCTTTTCATTATCAATCTCTTCTTGATCTTTTAATTTTGTAAGATTACTTAATGACCAATATGGAACATCCGTACCTGAACCATTATCAACGAATGTTTCAATCATTCGTGTATTTTTATCAGTTAAGAATGTTCTTACTTTTAATTCTACATCTTCTCTGTTTGTTAAATTATTTATGAATTTGGGATTACCATTATGATCTAATTGATGGAAGATAAAACCATCGAGGGCAAACTCCTTTATGGTGTTGTAATCATATTTTATATATTTACCATTATCTCTGTATTCTAAGAGATTCGGGTTGCTGCTACCAGAAACGTCAAATAACACTCCAAAGTCCCTTTCTTCGTCATTCTCGTTACTTCCATGACGTCCAGTATTAAATTGAAGTGCTATGTATGTCTCATTATCAAATTTGTCTTTAGGTTCTTCAAAATATTCATGTATATTTCCCTGCCACGCTATTTCCTGATTTTTTGCAGCGGACATGTTGGGATTTCCTTTCAAATCCTCTCTTACAATCTCTAATCGTGGCGAATTAATATCATTGCTATCACCCTGTGTATGTTTTTCAAAGTCCATAGTTACTCTAAATTTATTGTTTATATTAGTAGGATCGATTATATCCAATGAATATTGTTGATCAAATTTTGTATCTGCTAATAAATGACCATCTTCGCCAAAATTAGATAATTTTAGTTGATTTTCGTCAATATTATCCAATTCACATGGTATTTTCGATTTAGTTCCATTGTATTCTGAACAAGAAATCGAATCTGAGATATTAAGGATTTTACAGATCCCTCTATTGTCATCCGATTATATGCTATTTGGTTGTAATTCAGAAGGGGTTGATGAATTCAAATTAACATTTTTAGAGCGAATCTCATTTGGAATGCAATTAGATACTTTTGTAGTATTGATCAAAACAGATGGATTTTTTGTTGTTGTAGGCGACGATTTATTGATGATACTAACTACTTCCTTGATTTCATATTCAGTCACGAAAGAAAAAAGTATATAAAAAGTGATAATAAGTAAGATAAAATTCGAAATTAATGATATTGATAATCTCACAATAACAGTTAATTTTTAATTATATGTATATGATAAATTCGTTAGATAAACAATTCACAGTAAACCCTGTTATTGATTTTTCCTTATTGCTTTGAGATATGGGAGAAATGTAATATGATCCCTGTCACTAATAGCATCGTATGTATCTGAAAAAGGTGCATATCTCATTCAACTACTACCTCGCCAATCATCGAAGGATGATAAATACAATAATATTTGTAATCTCCCGGAGACTCAAATGTAAGGCTATACTTTTGATTAGCTATAATAGCGTTAGAATCGAATAAAGCTCCTTCATCAGGATCGTTATCTTGGCCTGAAGTCACTGTATGAGATACTGTATCTCCATTGTACCATGTTATAGTTTGCCCTGAATCAATTCTTATTGGATCTGGAGAATAGGATTTACTGCCTTTGATCCCAGAAATAATAACCGGAACAGAATCAGTGCTTTGAGATTCATCGTGTTCCGATAAGTTTTGTTGATTTGTTGGAGCAATGCTTTCAGATAATGGTAATATTCGATAAATTGAACCTGTATAACTTAGTACATACAAATACCCATCTGGACCTACTTGAAGATCGGTAATTCCGCCAAAACCCTGACCAAATATTAATGGTTGATTTTCAGTTGTTTCATCCACTTGGTTATCTGATAGTGCTTCAACATTTCCTACATATGTATCATTTATTAAAATATTATCCCGTGCTTCATTCAATGTGAATCGATATAATAAACCATTATTGATGTCTCCAGTAAACATATTATTTGCGTATTCCTTACCTAGCTTATCCGAATTTAGAAACTTCAATGCAGTGGGACCAATCGTAGTCACCCAAACAAATTTAGGATCACTATATTTACCATTTCCAAAATACACAAGTTCATCTTCTGAGGATATTCCTCGGTCTAGTAAATCTTGACTCAGATAGCCTTGAACCTGCGACCATCCTCCATTAAACCCAGGTACAATCAAATTGATTTCATCTGCAATGGTAGGTCCATTTTCGGTATCCCATAAATTCCCTGTTAAAGGATCAAAGTCCATTCCAAAGCTATTGCGTATACCCATTGCATAATATATATTAAGTGGTAAACCATCACCGAAAATCGGATTGTCCGAATCTACTATCCCACCATCTTGGGTGATTCTAAGAACACCTCCTAGTCCATTAGGTCCTGGGCCATCCATTATATTTTGGGCCTGAGTCCTATGTCCGCCTACTTCTCCAACCATAAAGTAAACATTGTTATCAGGACCTATCAAAATTTTGCCCCCGTTATGTTCCCCTCTAAAATTAATGGGAGTAGCGGTTAGATCTAACAACAAGAGTGGATTAATCAAATGACCGTCCACATACTCATAACGATAAAGTCTATTTCCAGATGGATCAACCTGATCGTCTACATCGCTCCCATCTTCGCCATTAGCTGATTCAGTATAAGATAAGAACACAAATAGCTTGCCGTCTACTTGCTTCGAGACCGCAATTCCTAATAAGCCACGTTCAATATCATTAGCTACAGGGACATCGAGTAGCGGTGTATCCTGAATATTTCCGTCCAGAACTCTTTTAACCAAACCAGTATTTTTTTCAGTAACTAATATATCATTATTAGCAATAAATGACATACTGGTTGGAAAATCCAAGCCTTCTGTTACTTTTTCAACCGTAAGTGCATCGTCATTTACAGTTGGACCTGTGGGTGATAGGGGAGCTTTTGCATATGCTCCATAAGAAAATTGAATATCATATGAATAAATTGAAGAAAGAATAATCAATACAAAAGTAAAAAAAGTCAATACTCTACGTTCATGCATGATTTTGTCAGCAATCAAGATCATTTTTATAAACTAATTAAGTTTATGAATAAATCTTAACAAAAATATATCTGCTATATTGGTTATAAGTTTTATATCATATCCTAATTAACAGAGATATGGTAAATTGATCCAGAACAATTTACTAAAAGAAGGATACTAACTATCTAAATTAGTTCTACTTTTCCTTTAATATGAATGAATGGTTTCTAAATTATGATTTAGACATTTGGGGAAAGGTTTTAGGTTCTTTTTTCTTTTCATGTGCATTCCATTTGACTATCCAATTACTCAATTGCTGTAAAATATTCTCCAAGTCCTTTGACCTGGGAGTTAAACTATATTCGACTCGAATTGGAATTTCTGAATAAATTCTCTTTGTTATTAGTCCTTCTTGTTCAAGCTCTAGCAATCTTTGTGACAAAACAGTACTACTAATTTCTGGTATCAGTCTTCTCAATTCATTAAATCTAACTGTTCCATTTGTACTCAAGTTCTTCAAAATGTGCAGTGACCATCTTTTCCCTAGAATCTGCCATATATCCACTACATCACATTTTTCTCCTTTCATATCAATTTCCTTTTTAAATATATGATGACATTTCCAATATAAAATTTTAAAAGATTATAATTGAATTTATGAAAAAGAATCATGATTTCAGAGTATTACGCCATACTTGAGTTGCCGCGATACTAATAACTAACTAAGTAATAAATTACTACTATCATTATATATTGGATTGAGTAAATAGTATTGTGAAAGGAATACAACAGCAAAGGACAATGGGTGATAATAACAGTCGTTCTATAGAGAGGATCATAAATAGTCTAAATACAACGGAAGGTGAAGGGTTTATCGTCAATAGATCTTTTCCTACTAGATCTCTTTCGTATGTTGATCCATTCTTGCTTTTGGATGAGATGGGTCCAATGGATTTCAAACCCGGTGAAGCAAAAGGGGCCCCAGACCATCCACATCGGGGTTTTGAGACGGTAACATATTTGCTAGAAGGAGTATTTGAACATAAGGATTCCTCAGGCCATTTCGGAAAACTAAAGCCGGGAGATGTTCAATGGATGACTGTGGGGTCAGGGATAATTCATTCTGAAATGCCAGAAGCTGAATTTAGAAAAAGTGGTGGTAGATTGCACGGATTTCAATTATGGGTGAATTTGCCTAAGAAGGATAAAATGATAAATCCATACTATCAAGATATTCCCTCTGAAAAAATACCAGTTGTCAAACTGCCTAACAACAGCGGGCAAGTGAAGGTAATTGCAGGCAGGGCATATAATGTTTCTTCAGTAGTTAATACTAAAATTCCTATTCAGTATCTGCACTTTAGTTTAAATCCAGGATCTCAAATTTCACATTTACTAGAAAGTAGCTATAGTGTTTTCGCTTATATTATTTCGGGTGAAGGGTTATTTGGAACGGATCACATACCTGGAAAACGAGGAAATGTAGTCCTTTTCAAACACGATGGAAATAGCATTGAAATCAAGTCGTCTTCAAATAATACCAAACCTTTACAATTCCTTCTGTTTGCAGGCAATCCACTCAATGAGCCGATAGCAAGATATGGGCCATTCGTTATGAATACCAAACAAGAAATATATCGAGCAATTGAAGACTATAGAAATGGCAAATTAGGAGTAATTAAATCTAAGGATATGATGAACTAAAAATACCAACCCTAATGCAAACACAGATCATGTCTATGATATCTTTCTAAGAATTGTAAAAACAAATATTTGGAATTCTTGAGAAAACATACAGGCTTTCATCCTTAAAACTAATTTATTACATATTTGAGATCATTAAATTGATAATCATGTGTCTGAGTATTTCATTTATCTTGTTGCTAATTTCTAGTTTCAAACTTTGAATCTGATCTATAGAAGCTTACTATCTAATATTTTATCTATAAGAATAGAATAGCACAATTTTCTTGATATTCAAGTATACTATTAGATTTGTAGCCAATGATGGTAAGAAAAGTTTGTTATCTTGGGGTTTCTACTATCAGTTGTAATTTTTAGTATGTGATAACTTAGTTCGAGGACATATTCGAATATCTAAATATTTTCGTTTTCGATAACTGAAGAATTTAACAGTTTAGCTTGGTAATTCAAATAATAAAGATAATAGATGTAAAACGCAACTAACATGTTTACAATAAAAATAAATCAATGATTCTTGCAGTAGCAATTATTTTATCTACTACTCTAAAATTTGCTAGTTCACTAAACTTGAATACTGGTATCCAAGATGCGTTTGCAAAGTTAAATCAAATAACTCTACCCAGGGATTATCATAATATCAATTTAGGACAATCTAAAGAAGTCTTTTCTGAAGATGGTGTTCTAAATCTTCTGGTAACAATGTTGCATTGTCATTTAACCTGAATGACGGTAACAATACAACGGCTCAACAATAGAAATTCAAAATCCTTTCTTGATATATAGTTCGTAAGACTCGTCTTATTTTTCATATCTTATTGTGAAAAAGATCGATTGAAATGAAGACATCAATATGACATCAAGGGGATCCATGATATACACTTGTATCATTAATGGCAACAAAGCCTATTAGACCTATTGAATTATTAGATATCGATCTGACATTCATAAACTAATAGTAATAAAGGCGTCATTTTAGGTACGGATAACCTACTCATGATCTTGTTATACCTGATTTCAAGAATTAGTGTGAATTTATGTCATGATTGTAGCCTTCCTTACTACTTCAAAGTTAACAAATAGTGTATTGTAACTTTGTTGGAATTTATTGAACGATTTTATTTAACATTAACCATGATTTTCAAAATTGGGACTGAAAAATAATATTATCAATCAAAATATACTTTATTACCATAAAAGAGGGGAAGATCTAACGTGCTATTAGGACTAGAATTCTGTTTATTAAAGAACGAACCTAAATTATATCCAAGTTCGGGTAAATAATTTATTGAACATATTATATATTGATCCGAAATTTAAAAACTCGTTATATAGAATCTGTTAATCTGCATTTGTAAATTATTCTCCGCAACCAAATTTTTCTGTTTAAAAATTTATTATTTATTTAAAAAAAGGATTGTTTCTATCAGATCTCTAGTTTTTTTAGAATGTCTTCAATATTCTGTTCGTCTTCCAATTCGGCATCTAATAGTTCTAAAGCAAGATGATATGTACCATGATCTTTGCCATTAGCACTGTTAGCTAAATCATTATAGTGCTTGATCACTTCTCTTTCAAATTCAAGTGCTTTTTCCAATGCGCTTCTAAGTGTTAGATATCGTGATGGTTGAAGCTTACCAAGACCACTATCCTGCTCCCATTGCGATGGTTCATCTGTGGGTTGAGCTTCTAATTGCATCAACCTGAATGCAACCTTCTTTGCATGACCTAACTCCTCCTTTGCTCTTTCTTCAAAAAACTCTGCTTCCAACACTCCCAATCCTTCTATGTTTTGTGACACATACCAGAAGTAATGAAATGCAGACAGTTCGGCTCCATATGCTTTTTTTAGCATCTGTACTGTACCTTCAACACCAGGTCCAGCTATCTCTTTAGCCATTTTACCCATAGTTAATCATTTATACTGCGTTTTCCTTTTATATAAATATTTCAAAAATTATGGATATTTTATAAAAATATTAGTACGGATTAACCAAATATTAGTACAAATTAATATGGTAAAAGGACTATTAATTTTCTACCTTAGCTGCTATGATAATTTATGCCTCAATTCACGTGGAAAGATTATTTTTTTACTCTATTTTCATTAAAACTTATCAATCACTTGAATTAGTTTTTCCCGTTATTGAATTTCGATAAGTATCGATCAAATGATACTCTAATAATAAAGGCGATTATTAAAATTTAGAACAAGGACATGAAATCTGGAACAAAATTAAATAATATAATTAGCATAAACTGATCCTTGATTGCAGTATATTACCTCAGAAACAGAGGATGTGTCTATATCATTAGTCTAATAATAGATAATTTAGAATGAGGGAGAGGAGAAAATAGCGTTATTTGAAACCTGGTCCAATCAATACCAGCTCGTTCACGTTTGTTTGTACTTGTATGTTTAATATCACATTAGTATCAATTATCTTGGTTCTCCTATTATCAAGCAAATTTGAATGCTTAACGTATAAACTGTTAGATATTTCGTTACAATATATAATTATTTGAGGAATGGACTACAACTTAAATTAGAGACATATTCTCATTTTTGAGATTGAAATCATGCTTTAGATAATATTCTAATTTATTCTAAATAAGCAAAAATGTCTACATCAAATAAAACCGAGACTACAACTGATGCTAGCCCAAGTAATGATAACAAGAAGACAACGGTTGAAAATAAAGCTAAAAATGAAGCAGAATTGACAACGGATAAGGTACCAAAATTTCGAGATTTAAATGATTGGTTAAGGAAGTGGGGATATGAACTTAAAGATACCACTAAAGAGAATAAAATAGAATCTATTGAATTTCAAGCATCACCAAACTCTTTTGCTTGAAAATTTGTGGAATAATTCAATTTCAGATAGAGAAAAAAAATAATTGAAATCGAAAAGTGCGTAAAAGAGATCATTTTGAAACATGAAGCAAAATCTAATCTTAATGTCAATTCGTCTCAGATCCTCTTTCGCATCATGGAGTCATGTGTTGACCAGATATTGATTTTAATTCCTACTACTGATTTATTTTGGAGTATATATGATAGTAAACTTCTTCATTCGATTTCTGCGATGTTGGTAAAGGAAGTAACAGTAAAAATACTTATTCATATAGAAGAAGATCAAAATGCTTTAAAGGACGAAATAAGGTATAAACTGAGGACTTGGCACAAGACCTTATTATCAGTACCAATTTCTTTTCAAAAAAATTCCTCACTCGTATGTATCAATAATTGTAGATAGTGTTATTTTGGCAGAAGTAACGTATATTAGCGAAAAACAACTATTAGCTCAAGAGGAAGAAATACACCCCTCAATTTCTTTTTTTATTCAAGATGCTAGAGTATCATCGTCAACTTCGATGTTCGACATTTTATGGATACAGTCTGATTTTGAAAGACAACAGAAAATCAAACAAACTTATTTCGATATATTTAAGGGATTCAAATTAAGAAGCGAGAATTACCATCGGGATTGGAATTTTGAAAGAAAAATATCCAAGAATTCTACAAATAAAAATAATAACATTCAAGACAATCAATCAAACTAATTCTGTTATATTGCAAGATATGGTTCATCAGATCTTTGGTCTAAAATCTGCTATTTAGAATGATCAAATCTCAACTATACTTAAAGGGAAGTATCAAAATTATTATCTTGTAATATACTTATCAGAAAAGACTGGTATGCTTTAGTTTTAAGAATGTTTTATAACATGCTCTGTAGTTGTGTACAAGATGGTAAGATACGTCAAAAAAGAAGATAAGGGTCCTGTAGAGGTGAAATTTGAAGGTGTCAGCAAATGGATTTGTATGTGTGGTTTAAGTGATAATCAACCATTTTGTGATGGTTCACACAAGAAAACATTAGGGGAAGAAGATGGAAAAGTATATCGGTACAATACAGACGGAACAAGAGACGAAATACAAATCTAAATCACATCAAAATATACCATTATCAATAATTTTTTGTTTACAGAAGATTACTTGTAATGATGTGTTTGCTATATGCATTTTAAAATAATAATATTTTTATTAAACTTTTAATTTGTTTATGAATCCAAACAATTATTGATTTTACTGTCCATGTCCCAAAGTGATTACCGTTTTGGATATATAACTATTAATAACCAAGAAACTTCAATTTTTGTATTAATACAATGTAGATTTACATGTAAACAGGTAGAATTATTATTTTATTTTCTAAATCACAATATTTATGAACTCAATAATTAGGAACATTCCCAGGCAACTCGTACATTATCAGAAATACATCTCTTTCACTTAAACAACCTGTTATTATAAAAGAGAATTTATGGCCGGACTAACCTTCTTTCTCTTCAAATAATCCAAACATGTTGTTTTCTGAATCCAGATAGATCCTGATATAACCCATATTTGGAACAGGCATTTTTGGCATTATAGCTTTGCCTCCAGCTTGTTCTATTTTTGTAGTATAGTCATCAATGGATGATACTGTAATGTAATTTGTTACTTTATGATCTGGAGATTGTCGTTTCATCATTCCGCCTGAGATCCCTCTATTGCCTTTTTCATCCCGAGTTTGAAACATCCAGTAATCTTGATCAGGATTTCCCCCACTAATTGCTTTTTCCATATTCCATCCGAATACATCTTTATAAAATTTTTGACCTCTTTCAACATCATCTGCAGGTATTTCGAAATGTTGAACTGTTGGCAATTTATGAGATTCCCTCCGATTTGAAATATACTAATTTCATCCTTATCGTCTATAATATTGTAAAAAAATTTTAAAAAGATTCCTCTTTATACGAAGGCTACCAACTATAAAGTCTGAAAGGATTTTGGTTTTATATAATATCTCAACGTCATTTACATTTTGAGATCAAATAACATTTTTGATATACAAATAAACTATCGAAAATCGATCGTATCTATCGTACTATTAACATGAGTTCACCTTTCTACGCAGTAGATTTAGAGCTATTAGAATCAGTCAAATCCTATCTAAACCAAAAATCAAAGTGAATGATTTAGGCATCAATATCTGTCTGATGATGGTTGTTTTATTGTAAAAACTTTAATAAATCCTCTCGCTGGACGGTCAATAAATTGACTTGATGCTGGGTTTGGTCTTTTCTATCTTTCAAGATTTTGAAATCACCAAGACCATCTATCAAAAAATTAACATCTAATTCAAATAACTCCTTTTTTATCATTTTCCTTGCTATTTCAGCAAGAAATGGCAATAAGAATTGATAATCTGAACATATGCTTACAAAATCATTCATACCTTTAAGTGACAAATACTCAGAGTAGTATTGTCTTACCTCGTTAAAGCCTATGTCAAGATTAATTGAAACCTGTATGGGCGATTTACTTTTGAAAACATGAGGTATGCCCTAGATCTAGTAGATTTACCTTGAGATTCGGTTTCTCCGTCTAATTTACGGGAAATTTTACCAATCTCCCTAAAGGATAAATGGATCGTTTGAGAGATTTCTCTTGTTGTTTTCCCTTCTTTAAGTAGCTTTTTTGCTAATTTTTCCTTTTGTTTCTTGTCTAGTATCTTCATATTTCCTTATAGAAAAAATGCTTAAAAGATTATTTTTGCTACTTACCAAATAATTGAGATTGATACCACTGATTCCTCTGCTACCATTAGGTATCGATAAAATCAAGTCATTCGACAATTTCACTAGCTGTGAACTTCTAAATGAAGGGTCAGGATAATTTAGTATATAAATCCAGTCCGTTATGAAAACCTGTCTATTTTTCATTGATAAACTGTCGATAAAACAGCAAAAATGTAAACTAAAGATAATATTAATTACATATCATAAATTCTGGTCGTGTTGGATATATAAATAATAATCAAATAATTGAAATTTTTCCGAGACTGATATCATTCTCAAATCCTTCTATTAATTTTGAATCTATCTAAAGCTTCTATGATTACTAGAAATGATAATCTGGACCAAAAATAAATAATATTTCAGTGGATATATTGTTACACTCAGACTCTAATGAAAAATAGGCATGATTCCTTTGAATCAGAGAAAAATAGTAAAAGGCCACATTCATGCTAAAAGTACTACTCAAGTCATCGAATTCACTAGGAATGTCATTATATCACCATATAAAAAGACCGTAGTGATGAAGCTGAACAATATAGAAACTCGGTACTCATTTCTATCTTACCATTCTTGGGTTTAATACAAATGCATGAGAAGGTTCCCCACGTGAACTTCCAATTGATGCCTTTACTATTTTTCTAATTCATTATTACCTTGAATATTTTGCAATATCTAACAGTCCTTGAAATGAAAATGGGTATTAATAATATCAAATAAACTCAATATCAATAAGCTGACAAATCAAAATTCTTGTGGTTAATCATACAAAATTAAGAATTGTTATAAGAAAATGATTACATAACAACAATGTATCGTTTTAAGAATTGTAGATAACAAAGGATAGTATGTAGATGCAATAGTCGCGCGTAGATGAATAAGTTGATGATCTGGCAGGATCCGCACAACCTAATAACATACTATCCTCTGTTATGGAAACTTGTTTCTGTTGCCGTTCTCAATTGCAGTAGTTGGTTAGTCCGCAAGAGCGCAATTTATATTGTATAATCAGAACCACAAAAGAATAACTCTTAATTGATGCATAATTATTACAATCGAAGGATAATTATTATCAAATTTGTTTATCCTTCCTGAAGGAGAGATATTATCTTTAAATCCATTGATCATTCTAATATATGCTATACATTATGAAGAAAGTTAATACATTGGCAGGATATTTAGAAATCTACCAGACATCTAGTTTTTGAGTAATGGTGATAAGAGAGATATAAGTTAAATTATTTTTATTCTGCCATTAAGGTTAATAGCTATATTAAATGAGCATTTATCGATATGAAAATAATTCGATCTAATCGATAGGATAAATTTAGAATAAACATGAAATAATCCATTACGCAGTGTATTACATATATACCATATACTAATCAATCAAATACAATACAAAGGTGAATATGTTTTGACAAGCTATCATAAATCTAAGTTTGATTATTCAAAGTCATAAATGAATAATATAAAAAAAATTCCAGACGGTTATCATTCAATTACACCTTCATTGGTAGTAAAAGATGGGAAGAAAGCAATAGATTACTACAAAAAAGTTTTCGAGGCAAAAGATAAGGGAACCATGATGACACCAGATGGCAAATCTGTGGCTCATGCAGAATTGGAAATAGGAGATTCCAAAATCATGTTAACAGATGAATTTCCGGAAATGAAGTGTCTATCACCTGCAAGTATTGGCGGAAGTCCAGTTTCTTTGTATCTGTATGTCGAGGATGTAGATAAAACCTTCAATCTTGCGGTTTCGGAAGGTGCCACAGTTTTATACCCTGTTGCCGATCAATTTTGGGGAGATAGACATGGAAGCATACAAGATCCATTTGGCCATATTTGGTCAATCTCAACACATGTAAAAGATCTAAGTGAGGAGGAAATTAAGAAAGCAGCTGCTGAAGCATTTTCAAAAACATCAAAATAATAAATCTATCTATTTTATTGTCTAATTATTTTTTTTGCTTAAATAAGATTATCGACTTATGAACTTGATATACCAACACACATAGATACCAAATGAATCATAATTAATCCGGCATCAAAACATATTAATTCTGCCGTTGTTCCTCATGAGGTAATGATTGTAGTAGAAGTTTAGATCAGAAAGATTATGTGGAAACTTCAGAAATGAGAAACTCGATCGAGTTTCGAATGAAATTTTGATAGATAATTCTATAGTAACGTGTCAATGATGATCAACTGATATAATAATCTATAATGTTCTATGAAATTAGATCGAGCTGTGTATATAACTAATGCCATGAAACTTTATGCTGTCCTTAAATAACAAAAACTTTCATAGATTAATTAGATGCAAGTAGGGATAGATAGCTTTACCGCTGCCCACGATGACTCCAGCCTATCCGTTAGCCCGGCGGAGCGTCTGCAGCAATTGATAGAACAAATCGAATTAGCCGATCAACTTGGATTAGATATTTTTGGAATAGGAGAGCATCATCGACGAGAATTCTTAGATTCAGCGCCTGCTGTAATATTGGCGGCTGCGGCTGCACGCACTCGGCATATACGACTTACCAGCGCAGTAACTGTGCTAAGCGCTGTAGACCCTGTTAGATTATTTCAAGAATTTGCTACCCTTGATCTAATATCAAAAGGTAGGGCCGAAATGGTTGTAGGGCGCGGCTCATTCATCGAAGCCTTTCCTCTTTTTGGGCTATCACTAGAGGATTATGACTCACTTTTTGAGGAAAAGATAGATTTGTTATTAAAAATCCGTAATAATGAGTATATAACTTGGTCCGGAAAATATAGACCAAGTCTCGATAGGCAAGGAGTTTATCCAAGACCCCTACAAAATCCCTTACCTATATGGATAGGTGTTGGTGGAACACCTGAATCATTTGCGCGTGCAGGTACTCTTGGACTTCCATTGATGGTCGCGATAATAGGAGGGAAAACACATCAATTTCGTCCCCTTATTGATCTTTATAGGGAGGCAGGAAAACAAGCAGGACATTCGCCTGACAAACTGAAAGTCGGTATACATTCGTTGGGATATGTTGCAGATAAAACTCAAGAGGCCATTAATGATTTTTTCCCAGGCTATGCTCATACTATGACAGAGATTGGAAGAGAGCGTGGATGGCCCAAGATGACACGTGAAAGTTTTGATATTCAGAATAGTTCAAGCGGTGCCTTAGTCATAGGCGATCCTCATGATGTAGTTGAAAAGATCATTAGACACAGCAAAGCATTAGGGGGCATCTCTAGATTCACATTTATGATGAACCCAGGATCGTTACCACATGAAAAACTAATTCAGGCCACGAAATTAATAAGTACGCAAGTAGCCCCTGCACTTCGTGAACAGCTTGGTGGAGATAATGAGAATATGTAACTGAAATAAAATTCAAATATGAAACATGCATGATTTAGATCGGTCTATTCTGTAATGACCCCGTTTAAATTCAATTTTGGAACTATCAACCCATTAACAACAACGACAATAATAAGATTCTATAATTTTCTGACTGGTTATGAGTTGATACATCCTAGAAATTAAATGTTAAGGGTATGATAAATTGCAATTTATACAAAAAAGATCAGATTTGGAAGGATAATGTTGGTTTTCTAGAGGCGACTTGCACTTATCGCATACAAATTCTACTATTGGAATCTTAGCCGTATCCATGTCTAAATAATTGGTCTTGTCGCTAATTATTTTTAGATTTTCAAGTTTAAGTTCATGATAAAGCATTACCTTCTCGGCTTCTCCACCGTTGAATTTCTCGTATTTTGTCAAATTGTTTCGAATGTCTTCATTGGCAGAAATCCTGTTAATTCTAAATCATGGGACTTATAATCTTACAGGTGTATCAACTCTATTTTAAGTAGTTTGTGCAAGAGTTGTTGTGGCAGCATAAGAAAGTTAGCGACATCTGATTTATGAAATATATGTAGTCGCATTTCTCTCTTTCAAATGATCACAAAAAATTTTCTATGCTCATTTTGATAATTCTACTATTGGGATTCTTAAGTTATCCTCTGTCTTGTTGACACGATTAATAATTCAATAAAAAAATAAAAATTCGCTTACAAGTTATAGGAACTATGAAATATCAAGAATAAATAAAAGACCGTAATATTTAATCCCGTTATTACAGATCCAATTTTTAAGAATTCTAAAAATGTGAACACTTTGACTCCTCTGGACTCAGCAGTTTGCATGATGATGATGTTGCTTGCAGCTCCAAATATGGTAAGGTTGCCGGCAATGGTACTTGCTGCTGCTAGCATTAACCATGCGTATACATCATCTCCATCAAAACCATTCTGGATCATATATAGATTATACGTGGCTACAAAAGGCACATTACTCAGTATTTGACTTAGTATTATGCTGACCGCAGAAATGATTGCATTATCATAAACCAAATTATATGTATTATCTGAATTAATTGGAGGAAAAAGTCGTAAAATATCAGGAATTAGTCCTGAGGTCCATAAAGCCGATGTAAATATAAACATACTTATAAAAAAGATCAAAACAGAATAATTCACACTTTTTAAAATCGGAATTCTTTCTTTACAGAATATGTATAATGAAGCGGCACCCAAAAGTGATACTGTACCAATATCTAGATAAATTACTTCAAATAGGATATTGAATACCTCCGATATAATTATTACTGCAATAGTCGATAAGAAAACGATCACAGAAATCTTGGCAAACTTGTTAGCAAATGAAAATCGAGTCAAATTTGATTTGATTCTAGAATCTCCATCATCAAACCTATTATTATAATCATAATTATTGTAATCATCACAACTATCTGGATTATGTTCTTGTAAAAGAGACTTTGTATGTATATTTTTCTTATAATAAAAAGACAATACTAGTCCGCTTAGGAATAAATTTATGATTGTAGGAGGTCCAAGTATTGCAAAGAATGTAATGAATGGCATAGATATACCGCTCTGACTAGCAATAAGCAAGTTTTGTGGATTTCCTATGGGAGTCATGACACTTCCAATGTTTATTCCCATTGCGATTGAAATCAAAATCACAGAAGGTTTGATACCTAATTGTTTAGAAATTGATATTGCAAAAGGAATTATGATAATAGCTGCGGTGTCATTTACAATAAATGCCGCCAGAAATCCTGATAAAATTACGATAATCATTAGAATGTACTTGACTTTTTTAATTCTGATCAATATCTTTTGAATTACATAGTTTAATACTCCTGATTTTTCTAGTGCAGAAGTAATACTGAACATTCCGAATAGAAATCCTATGACTTGAATATTAACCGACTTCATAGCCGAATCAACTGAAATTACTCCAAATCCTAAAACAAGAATCGCTCCTATGGACATTATCAACCAAAATGGAATATTCTTTAATTTTGATCTAGCCGTTATAATAGCATAAACTACAAGAAAGATACACAATGTAATAATTTCATTCAATTCCATTTATACTTCCTCAATGATTTCAAAAGAATTTGTTGATTTTTTCTAGCATTTGATTGAATTATTTGTGATTCATGTGACAGTAAAAAATTGAGGAGATGGGAAAGTTCTGATAAGTCGATTAATTTGTTTTCTCTGTAGTATTATTCATAGGCATATTTGAGTATTCTTTGGTAATAATACAGTCTTTTGTTTCCATAAAAGAAATACTACCAGAACATCCTTCAGAATAAGCAGATGAATAAGAATTCAAGAGTGCATCTAGCGACTGATCTCCTGTTTGGGATGCAGCCGACACTATGTTATATGCACTTGCGGGTAACTTTTGAATCATGCCAGCTTCGTTGGCAAAAATCGTACTAACCCCAGGTATACCTTCTATATCATCATAATTGATCTGTATTGGAAAGTTAGATGTGTTTGCTATTCTATCTATGGGATTAATCACATTAACCTTTATGTAAACAGTAGCATTATCGTCATCAAAACCAGTGATTTCAGGAATTTCGATACCAATGCTTATTGCCTTTCTTAAGGAATCGGCCAAGTCTTTTTGGACTTTTACTTTTTCTTCCTCAAGAGAAATAGTAGTAGAACTATTTTGCAAAGAAAAACTGTTATTCATGACAGGATCGATATTTTCACCAGATAATAACTTAGGTTCAATGCTACTAAGATTTGTTTCAGGGATCGGGTTTTCTTCTAACGTCTGGTTTGATGCAGAAATGATTGAATCAAGAGTACCATTTAAACTATTTTCACCAGATAAAAGGTTGA
>LLBY010014401.1_pt3 | contig 26529 bp, 22 predicted proteins | sample 1489401 | NCBI WGS metagenome assembly LLBY01 (sample SAMN04092656, study PRJNA295927) | soil metagenome | biome: Soil prokaryotic community; feature: Bulk soil; isolation source: soil from tomato rhizosphere | host: tomato cultivar Hawaii 7996 | place: South Korea | collected 2011-11-01 | reverse complement strand
CGACCGTCCGACCTCCGGCGAGGTGTATGTCAATGGTCAGGCAGTACATCAACTCAACGAAAATCGCATGGCGCGCTGGCGCGGGAAGAACCTTGGGATTGTGTTCCAATTCTTCCAGCTCCTGCCAACCATATCGGTCATCGAGAATATCATGCTGCCGATGGACTTTTGCCGGACCTATCCGATGCGCGAACGCGAAACGCGCGCCCTAGAACTGCTCGATAGGGTGGAGCTGAAAGATCATGCATACAAGCTGCCCACTGCCCTCTCTGGCGGACAGCAGCAGCGGGTGGCAATCGCGCGCGCCCTGGCAAATGACCCGCCGGTCATCATCGCCGACGAACCCACCGGTAACCTCGACTCTAAAACAGCGGAGTCTGTGTTTGCCATGTTCAACCAGCTTGTTGCGCAGGGTAAGACCATCATTATCGTCACACACGATAGCGGGCTCGCCAAGCAAACGCACCGCACTGCCCTGATCGCGGATGGCGAGATCGTGAATGAGTATGTGTCCAAAGCTATGCCCACATTGACACAGGAACAGGTTTGGCAGGCTACCCACACAGCAAAGCGTATGGCATTTGAGCCGGGCGCCATGATCCTCACCGAAGGCACAAACGCAGAGTGCTTCTATATCGTCGCCAAAGGCACCGTGGAAGTGATCCTGCCGCGCGAAAATCAATCGGATGTGATCGCCCTGCAACTCGGTTCCGGCAAATACTTTGGTGAGATCGAATTCTTCCACGAGAAGAAGCATAAGGCATCCATCCGCGCCTCGGAACGCGAACCGGTAGAAGTCCTGTGCTTGAGCTATGACCAACTCAATGATTTGCTAGGGCAATCCCCCGTCACGCTCGCCGCGCTACAAAAATCGGCAGAGCAGCATGATGCGGAAAACACGGCCAGACGTAGCCCCGGTGGTCTTGCTGGAAGGGGAGAGAGCTCATGAGCAGCCGCTGGAAGAAGGTCTGGGCCGATTTCTGGGGCAACAAATCGCGGACCGCCCTGACCATTATCACGATCGCGGTCGGCGTGCTGGCGGTTGGCTTCAACAGCAGCCTGGGACTGTACATGGCCGAAAGCATGGACGGTGATTATCTTTCTGCCAGTCCATCTGAGGCCATGGTCTATGCCGGCCCATTGGATGACGATATATTAAAGATCGCCCGCGAGGTGCCAGGCGTCGACGCTGTGGAAGGGCGGAGAGCGACCAATGCCAAGGTCGTCCGAAGCGACGATCGTCAGGTAACGATCCAGTTCACAGCACTGGAGGACCCAGAGAACGCCAGGCTCAACCAACTCAAGCCGGCCTTGGGCGAAACGACACTCCCTCCTCTGGGCGAAAAAGAGATCATTGTAGACGCATCTGCCATGTCGCTGGGCTATCAGATAGGAGACAAGATTACCGTCGAGCTGGGCAACGGCAAGCTCCGCGAGCTGAGCTTTGCTGGCTACATGCACGATGTGACCGGCTTTCCCTTTAGCTTTACCAACACGATGAATGCCTACGTCACACCCAAAACCCTGGCCTGGCTGGGTGGCTCGCCCTTCTATGATGCTCTGGCGATCAGCGTCGCCGAAAAACAGACAGACCAGGAGCACGTGACGAAAGTAGCGCAGGCCGTGGCAGATCGTGTCGAGCGCGCCGGCGCCACCGTTTTCTTCGTCAATGTGTACCAGCCGGGACATCATTTTGCCTACAACATATCCAATGGCGTATTTTTCATCCTGACGGTGCTCGGGTACATGACAGTATTCCTGAGCGCCTTCCTCATCGTCAATACAATCACAGCCCTCATGGCCCAACAGACGCGCCAGATCGGGATCATGAAAGCCGTCGGTGGCGGGAACTCCCAGGTCTTCACCATGTACGTCGTCTTAATTATGGCGTTTGGCCTGGCTGCGCTGGCAATCGCTGTCCCGCTCGCGAATAGTCTCGCAAAGACCTTCGGCGCCGGGATGGCCCAATATTTGAATTTCCATCCCGCTCCTTACGTGAGATATCCCAGCGCGCTGATTCAACAGCTAATTGTGGGCCTGGTCGTGCCGCTGTTAGCGGCGCTGTGGCCAATCTACAACAGCGTGCGCGTCACCGTGCGTGAGGCGATCAGCGATTATGGAATCGGTGGAAACGCTAAGCCCAAAGATAAGTCGGTGAACAAGGGCGCGTTATTCCTAACGCGCCCAATGCGGCTTTCGCTGCGGAATGCATTCCGTAAGAAAGCCCGGCTGATCCTGACGTTGATCACCCTCGTGCTCGGCGGAGCCATCTTCATCGGCGTCTACAATCTGTGGGCTTCCTTCGACAAGGTCATTGAGGATATCCAGGGCTACTTTCTGGCAGATATCAATATTTCCTTCGGCCGCTACTATCGTTTTGACGAAGTCGCCGCGATCGCGGAGAAGGTTCCGGGCGTGAGCAGCGTGGAAGGTTGGACAGAATATGGCGGTACGCTCATTTCCGATCAGAAAGAGGATGCCGGGACACAGATCCTGTTCGTTGCGCCGCCCTCCACTTCGACCCTGATCGACCCCGTCATTACCGGGGGGCGCTGGCTGACGACGGAGGATGAAAACGCCATTGTGATCGGCAACCACTTGCTCAGCATTTTTCCTGACCTGAAGGTTGGCGATTGGCTGACGATCAAAGTAGATGAGAAAGAAACAAAATGGCAGATCATTGGAGTCTATAGCATCACTGGCAATGTCAATCCGCCGCTGTTATACGTTAACTATGAATATCTGAGTCAGTTGGTCGGCGCGCCGGGACAAGTCTATTCCCTGCGTGTGTTGACGGATCAACATGATGCAATTTCACAGCGCAGGATCAGCGACCAATTACAGGCGCTCTACGAATCACACGGAATTGGCATTAGCTCCGTGCAGCTGGGTGCAGAGTTTATCCGCGACCAAAAAGCGCAGACGGATATCCTGGTGTATTTCATGCTTGGGATGGCCGTCATGATCGCCATCGTGGGTGGACTTGGACTCATGGGCACGATGAGCATCAACGTGCTCGAGCGCACGCGCGAGATCGGCGTGATGCGCGCTGTCGGCGCATCGAACAGCGACATCCAGGGAATTGTGATCGTGGAAGGAATGGTGATTGGCTTGATGAGCTGGGCCATCAGCATCCTGCTCGCGATTCCCATTACAGGCATCCTGTGCTTCGGCGTAGGGATGGCAATCCTTACAGCGCCGATGCCAGCTGTGTATGGCATGACCGGTATCATTGCATGGCTGATCTTTACCCTGGTTCTTGCCACGATCGCCAGTGCATTGCCCGCGCGACGAGCCTCCAGGCTGACCGTCAGAGACACGCTCGCATACGAATAAGCAATTCGACGTAAAGCAAAAGGAGGCTGGTCACAAGTAGACCAGCCTCTCTTTTTTTCTCTTAACCGCTCTCGGATGCAATAATGTACTTGGCCAGAACAAAATCCCAACCGGTGTCGTAACCCTCACGCCGGGACTGAGCCTCCGGCCCGAGATTCTCCCATCCCGTATGAACTAACTCCACGAGCGAGCCACCAGGGATTTCGCTAAATGTAACCGTGACTTCCTGTGCCGTATCCGCAGTGCGGCCCGGGTACCAGTGGAAGCTAACCTTATGGAACGGCTCCCAGGCAATGACGCGACCCCATTCCCATTGGGTGCCGTCCTTCAGGACTTCGATGATCCGCCCGCCCGCCCAACCTTCGAGGAAACAGGACTCCGCCTGCACCTCCCCCACGGAATGAGTGGGCAGCGGCCACCACGTCCCCATGCCTTCGGTGAATAGCTCAAATGCCTTTTGCACGGGCAAGCTCACTTTCAATTGCTTGCGGAGAGGCTCGAGTCGGACTGTCTGTGCCAAACGAATCTCATTCATAGGTGTTCTCCTGTCATGTGACGGTATTTCTTATTGGGGTCTTTGTGTAGAATTTCTAGCCCTGGGATTCTCTATCAGTCTCTTGCATTGTGTTTGCCATCCTTTCTGCCTCTTCGCCAAAGGCACGCAGCACATCGTCCCATAGACCTTCCACATAATTGCGCAAATCTGCCAGACCCGCGGGGTTGAGATGATAGATGCGCTGCTGACCTCTCTTCTCCACACTGACGAGCCGCGCTTCTCGTAGCACCCGCAAATGCTGTGAGACAGCCGGCTGGCTGATGGGGACGATCGAGATCAATTCGGTAACCGAGCACGGCCCATTCCGAAGGTGTTCGAATAACTGCCTGCGGGTGGGATCGCCTAAAGCATCGATTGGGGATATATTAGTCATTACTTATATAAGTATAAACTTATTTAATAGGTTTGTCAAGACCCATTCCCCGCTCGTAAACGTACTTCAGATTTTATATAGCTTCCTGCGACTCGATCACTTCTGCTTTCAAATTCCCCGCAGATAGTTGACGCAATTCAGTTTGGAACGCTTCAAATGTATCGACAGGGAATTGCATCGTCATCGTGATATCCCCTGCAAATTCTTCATCCAGGATTTCCCCATGTTGGCGTGTTATTAGCAATCTCACCCGCTCAAAAAAGCTATAGGGTATGACAACCATCGCCAGATAGACAGGGATACGCCGCCCGCGCAGTACCGCGTTGACCACCATTTGCGCGGACTCCGTATACGCCTTGACCAAACCGCCGGTGCCCAGCAGCGTGCCGCCGAAATAACGTGTGACCACGACTGCCACATCGCCTAGTCCGCTGCCGCGCAAGACAGCCAGCACAGGTCTGCCCGCCGTCCCAGAGGGCTCGCCAGCATCGGAGAAGTATTCGGTCACAGTATTTCCCCCGCCAATGATATAAGCTGGCACATTGTGACTGGCGTCTGCAAACTCTTTTTTGATCCGTGAAATGAACACCCGCGCTTCGTCGACGCTGAATACGGGCGCGAGCGTCGCGATGAACCGCGAGTTGACCACGACGTGTTCCCGGCGGATCTCGTGCAGAGGAATGAAATAAGTTCCTATGCCCCTCATTCTAACAGACACCCCCGACTGAGTCAGTCGGGGGTGTCTTCGGGCCACGATTCTTAAAAAGAGGCCCAATCTGATTCGGCCCAGACGCTGATGTCCGGCATCCCCTCGAAGAGTGCGCCGAAGGCAGCCTCGACCTGGGGATCGCTCATGAACTTCTGCAGCCCTTCCAGGTTATTCCATGTGTCGATCGCCAGAAACTCCTTCGGGTCTTTGGGATTGAGATGAGGTCTATGCCCAATGGCGCCCATCGGCCGCGTCATGGCCGACAGCTTTTCGACAGTCGCATCGTGCCCCCTCTGTGCCTCCTGTGGCGTGCCTTTTAGCTTGCCACGTACTACAGTGATGTAATTCATTCAGATCTCCTTTGGTTGGTTTAGAATATTAGACGGGCGGCAGCCTCAAAACTGTGCGGAATCCGTTAGAGGTTTTCAGCGCACATTTTCAGAACCATCGACCGTCATATATACGTCAAACTCTTTATCGGAGAACCCGTCTATGGCATACGCGCAGGACAAAGATTCAGAGACAGCAAGACATCTCGCTGCCGCCCAAAGCGGAGATGAAAACGCGTTCAGCGCCTTGACTGAACCCTATCGCCGGGAACTGCAGGTCCATTGTTATCGAATTCTTGGCTCACTGCAGGAGGCAGAGGATATGGTGCAGGAAACCATGTTGAAGGCCTGGAGACGTTTGGATACGTACGGGGGCCGTGCCTCGTTCAGAGCCTGGTTGTATAAGATCGCGACGAATACCTGTCTGGATTTTCTTGACCAACGCCGAAGCAGACGCATGCTTCCTGTGGATGCAAGTCCACCATGGGATCCCAATACATCCATCCAGCCGCCATCCGCAGAGCAGACGTGGCTGGAACCATTCCCAGATAAATGGCTGCGTGACGCAGCAGCGATCAACCCTGAGGCGCGTTATACCGATCGCGAAAGTATTTCACTTTCTTTTATGACGGCTCTCCAATCCCTGCCGCCACGCCAGCGTGCGGTTTTGATCCTGCGAGATGTGCTTGACTTTTCTGCGAATGAAACTGCCGAGGTTCTCGAGATCACAGTTTCCTCTGCCAACAGTGCTTTGCACCGCGCCCGCGTGAACCTGGCTCAACGTTCTCATGGGCAGGAATCTGATTCTCCTTCGCCAGCCACGACAGGCGACGAAAGAACCCAATGGCTGCTCGATCACTTTGTGCAGGCATGGGAGAAGGCCGACGTCGAAGGTCTGGTCGCGCTGCTCAAAGAAGATGCGATCCTTGCCATGCCACCCTCTCCCTCCTGGTATCAGGGTCGTGAGGCAATCCGTAGGTTTGTCGCAGCGACAGTTTTTGGCGATGACGGAATGTTCGGCGGTCAGGCTACCGGTCGATGGCGGCTGGTACGAACAGACGCGAACGCATCGCCGGCCTTTGCGCTTTACCAGCGCGGCGGCGAGAATGAATATCGGGCATTTGGCTTGCTTGTCTTGTGTAGTGGCTCCGGCGGGCTATCCCAAATCGTCAGTTTTATAGATCCCTCTCTGCCAGCTCGCTTCAATCTTCCAGCATCCATAACGCATTGATGCGCCATCCATCGGTATACCCGAACGTTCAGGTATACTGACATGGGGGGGCCCAAGAAGCGCTGTGATACTTACGAGCAGCAGCCATTCAATCAGACGTATAATTGACCAATACAATAATGGTCGCCCAGCCTTTCATTTCTCAATTCTTATCCCACCTACCTACAGACCTGCGCAAGAATTTCCTCAGCCTGAAAACGCCGTTTGCCATTCAGGAATATCTGGAAAGCCTTACTTATCTCGCCGAGGAGCGCGACCGTTCTCCGCTCAACGCCATGCTGGATGGACAGGCTCACTGTCTCGACGGCGGGTTCCTCGCGGCCCTGGCGTTGTGGCGGATTGGCTTCAAGCCGTTGGTTATCGACATCGTACCCGATCCAGGAGTGGACGACGATCATGTACTGGCACTGTATCAAATCGAGGGTCACTGGGGCGCGCTGGCGAAGACGAATTACATCAATTTGGGCTTCCGTGAGCCGGTTTACAAGAGCCTGCGCGAGCTGGTGATGACCTATTTTGAGCATTACGTGAACATCCACCAACGAAAGGTGCTAAGTGGCTACACGCGTCCAATCGATGCCTCGCGATACACCCACCTGAATTGGGCGTGGGATGAATCTGGCGCCAACCTCCTGTATCATACGTACTTTTACGGCCGCAAGGCAATCCCGCTGATCACACGCAGTATGGCAAACCGCCTGAGCTCCGTCACAGATAAAGCTTATCAGGCGGAGACGCTGCATTCCAATTTGAACCAGTCATTTGGGAACCGGCCCTGAGGCAAGATGGAACAATAATGATGGCCACGTATTGTAAAAGGACGATCAGGCAAATCTATGGATCTGCGTGAAGGACTTTCTCAGGTCATCCCTCGCGAGCGCGTCCTGACCTCGTATTTGCACCGCGTCGCTTATGCCAACGACGCGTCTTATTTCCATTTGATTCCCCGGGCTGTCGTCCAACCGAACTCGATTAGCGAGATCCAAGCCCTCTTCCAGTTCACACAGCGAAATCATATCCCGATGACCTTCCGTGCCGCGGGCACGAGTCTCTCCGGGCAAGCCGTCACAGATGGCATCCTGGTGGATATCTCGAAGCACTGGGGAAACTACCGCGTGGAAGACGAGGCCGAAGCCGAGGCGCGCCTGATCCGGGCACAGCCGGGAATCGTCGGCGGGTTCCTGAACAACGTTCTCAAACCGTTCGGGCGCCGCATCGGACCCGACCCCGCCTCCATCGACGCATGTATGCTGGGGGGCATCCTTGCCAACAACTCCAGCGGGATGTGCTGTGGCGTGACCGAGAATGCCTACCGCACGATCCATTCGATGACTTTTGTCTTGTCGAATGGATTCACGCTTAACACGGCGGACCCGGGAGCCGCGGAAATCTTCGAAAACGAGCAGCCGCATATCGCGCGGGGCTTGCTGGAGCTCAAGAGACGGATTCTCAACTGCAGGACAGAATATAAGGGCGAGATGCTTGCTGCAAAGATCCGCCGTCGTTACCAGATGAAAAACAACAACGGCTACCTGCTGAACGCCTTCCTCGATTTCGACACGCCGCTCGACATCCTTATACACCTCCTGATCGGCTCCGAGGGCACGCTGGGGTTTATCGCCGAGGCGGTCCTTCACACACTGCCGGATTATCCGCGCCGCTACACAGGTCAGTTGTATTTTAGAAATCTTCAAGATGCAGCGTCCGCGATCCTGCCGATTAAAGAGTCAGGGGCACGCGCGGCAGAGATCATGGATCGGGCCGCGCTACGTTCTGTCCAGGGTTTCCCAGACGTTCCTCCCATCCTGCGCGAGCTGCCAGATGGAGCAACCGCCATCCTTGTGGAATATCAAGCGCAGGATGCCGAATCTATCCTCGGCTTCCAGCGAGCCGCGGAACGCGTCGTCAGAGAGATCCGGCTGCTGCACGATCCGGAATTCACGGATGACCCGGCCGCGCAAGCCAGGTTATGGAAAACGCGCAAGGGCATCATCCCCTCTGTTGGCGGTATGCGCGCGCCCGGAAGCACCTGCATCAACGAAGATGTAGTCTTCCCGATTCACCGCCTCGCGGAAGCCGTGACCGACTTGCAGCAGCTCTTCGTCGAGTTTGGGTATCCGGATGGCGCGGTGTTCGGTCATGCCAAAGATGGCAACCTGCACTTCCTCGTCAACCAGGCCTTCCACACAGACGCGGATGTCGCTCACTATGGTCGCTTCATGCAGGCAATGGTGCAAATTGTCAGCGGCAAATATGACGGCGCGCTTAAAGCCGAGCACGGCACCGGGCGCAACATGGCGCCTTACGTTGCGACCGAATGGGGCGAGGAAGCCTATGCCATCATGCGAGACTTGAAATCGTTATTGGATCCAGACCACATGCTCAACCCAGGTGTGGTGATCAACCCTGACCCGAAAGCGCACGTGACACACGTCAAGCATATGGCTCCGGTTGCCCCCGAAGTCGATAAATGCATCGAGTGCGGGTTTTGTGAATCGAAATGCCCATCGCGCCGCCTGACGTTGACTCCACGGCAGAGGATCGTGGTCCAGAGAGAGATTTCGCGCCTCCAATCTGCTCAAGCCGCAGTCCCCGGCGGCGAGGACTCCGCCTTGAGCAAGGTGTTGATGGAGGATTTCACTTATGCTGGCATCGAGACCTGCGCCGCAGACGGACTGTGTGCCACGGCCTGCCCGGTCGGAATCAACACCGGAGACTTTGTCAAACAGCTGCGTGCAGAAGCGATCAAGAATGAAAAGCCTGCTCTCTGGATCGCCGAGCATTTTGCATTGGCTGAAAAGGCAGTCGGCTGGAGCGTACGCATGGGGCACGTGGCGGAAAAAATTATCGGTGTAAACGGCGTCAAATCTATTTCTGTCGCTGTGGAAAAGCTGACAGGTACAACTCTTCCCAAGTGGAATAGCCATATAACTTTCCGCTCAGAGAATCTCCGTGCTCTCCGTGTACTCGGTGGTAAAAAAGATTTCATCTACTTCCCCTCCTGCATCTCGCGCCAATTGGGGGTTCCAGATTCAACTATGCCGCTGAGCGAAGCACTCATCAAAATCACGGACCGCGCGGGCTTTTCTCTTTGGATTCCACCGTATGTCGCCGGGACATGCTGCGGCATGCCCTTTGCATCCAAGGGTTATACAGCTGCTTATAAATCGACGTTGCATCATACCATGCTCAAACTCTGGGATTGGTCGGAAGAAGGCAAGTACCCTATTGTCATCGACACCACCTCCTGCACCCACACCTTGCGGACCTGCAGGGATGACCTCAGCAATGAAGATAAAGAACTCTGGATGGGACTGACGATTTTGGATGGAATCGAATTCCTTCACGATTGCGTCTTGCCAAAACTTGACATTCAGCCCCTGGCTGAAGAAGTGATCCTCCATCCCAATTGCTCCGCCCGCAAGCTGGGGCTGGATTCCAAGCTGCTGGCGATCGCGCAGAGATGTGCCAGATCTGCAACAGTCCCGCTGAACCTCGGCTGTTGCGCCTTCGCCGGCGACCGCGGACTTCTCTTCCCGGAACTGACAGCATCTGCAACTGAAAAGGAATCCGCGGAAGTCAATGCGCGCGAGTATGACGGCTATTATTCCTCCAACATCCCCTGCGAGATCGGCATGTCGGAGGCGACAGGGAAAGACTATGTCTCAATTATCTATCTGGTAGAAAAAGCCTCCAGAATAGAGCTGGAGATGTCATGAACAAGACGGAACTCCGTGGTAATCTCCGCGACACGTATAACAAATATGCTCAGGAGCGTGAAACCAGCACAATGCAAGCCTGGAAAGTAGAAGAGCGATCCAAGTTCTTATCACTCCTGCAAAAGGAGAACAAGAGAACTCTTTTGGAAGTTGGTTCCGGAACCGGGCGTGACAGTCAATTTTTTCAGGGCCAAGGTCTGGATGTTGTTTGTATCGATCTATCTCCTGCGATGGTTGAGCTATGTCGGCAAAAGGGCTTAACGGCGCATGTCATGGATATGGCAGACATACGATTTCCGGTCGGTTCATTTGATGCTGTATATTCCATGAATAGTCTCCTGCACCTTACGAAAGCTGAATTTCCTGCAGTACTGCGCAAGATCGATGAGCTGCTCACAGAAGATGGCGTATTTTTCCTTGGCATTTATGGCGGATACGAATATGAAGGAGTTTGGGAGAACGACGCCTACGTCCCTAATCGCTTCTTCTCTTTCTTCACAGACGAGCACCTCAAGCTGGAACTGACGAAGGTATTTGACATCCTCTCTTTCGAGAATATCCAAACGGAGTCGGGGGATAAGTTACATTTTCAGTCTCTGATACTTAGAAAGAGACGTTCAGTATCAAAACTCATCTAATTCACTGTTTCTGGGTCTTTCAACATTCCAGGATGAATGAGTCCTAGGAACAACAACAGAAGCCCAATACTCACAATCCCACCGATCGCAAACATCACTCGTATCCCCCACACTTCCGCGATGAAACCGGCCAGCATCGCGCCGATGGGGCCGATTCCCCAGCTGACGAAGCGACTGGCGCTGTAGACTCTGCCGAGCAATTCGCCGGGCACAAGCCGCTGGCGGATCGAGGCGACGATGATCACCCAGATCGTTGCGCCCATGCCCGCGAAGAACGCAGCAGCTCCCACCGCGAACGGATTCGTCGTCAGCGCGGGGACGCCCACTAGCAGAATCGTCCCCACAAAATCGAGAGCAAGGGCATTGCGCGTTCCGAGACGTTTCTGAAGGCGTTCACAGATGACAGATCCCAACAGCCCGCCGATTGCCATGGCTGTCAGGAAGACTCCATATTCGAATTCGCTTAATCCCATCGGCCCCGGCTTCACCGCGTAGAGCACGATCAGCGCGCCCCAGCCTGACCAGAACAGATTCATCGAGGCAGTGAACAACGTCAGGTCACGGATGAGGCGATCCTTCCACAGAAAGCGCAGTCCCTCTGTTACATGTCGCCAAAATTGTGATGAACCATCGGTGGTTTTCTCGGAAACAACATGGAACGAACCGCGCATCAGAAGCAGTGCAAATCCCGCCATGATATACATGAGCGTGCTGGAGCCGGTCGCGATGGCGAACCCCAACCCGGCTAGATAACCCGCTAAAGGCGGAGCTATGAAAGTATTCGTCAATGTCTGCGCAGCGGTGAGGCGCGCATTCGCCCAGGTGAGGCGCTCTTTCGATACAACGGAAGGCACAATGGATGTCAGGGCTGTGTCCACAAGAGTCTCGCCAATTCCCAACAACAGCGCCGCGATGTATAACATCGGCAAGGACGCGTATCCTGTCATCACGGCAACAGTCAGGGCCGCGAGAATAAACATGCGACCCGCGTTCACCCAGGACATGATCTTGCGCCTGTCCGAACGATCCACAATGCTGCCGGCTTGCAGGGCAAAAATTAACCACGGCAGACTTGACATGACCCCGAGTAGAGCGATCTGTGATGGCGACCTTGTCAGCTGGGCCGCCAGCAGAGGCAGTGTGACTTGATACAGTCCATCACCGAGATTTGAAAAACTATTCGCGCTCCAGACTTTCCAGAAGTTCACATTCGATTGACCTGTCGACGAGGTTGACGTTTCTGCGGTAACCATTTTGCTGGCGGGTGTCGTTTCCATGGCCCGTTCCTTTACCATATAAATCAATTTCGATGGTAAAATCATATCCGAAAGGTTGTTACCTGTCAATAGAATTTTGATGGTAAAGTGTTGGGAATGGCTGATTTTATGAGAACACTCGAAGCTCTTGAACTTGTAGGTGGCGCGCTGTGCCTGGATTTCGTCAACACGATCAATTCTCGCGTGGACCCAGAGCATGATTATCTGATTCACTACTCGGATCTGGTAGGCTGGGGAAACAAGTCAGGTATCCTATCCCCCGCGCAGAGCACGCAATTGCAGAAGCGTGGAAAGCAAAACACCGAAGCTGCCGAAGCAGTTTTGGTGAGAGCTCTTTCGCTCAGAGATTTACTTTACAGGTTATTCTCCCATGCTGCAACAGGCTCTGAGCCCGACGAGAAGGATATGCAGTCTTTTATTACCGTCTATGGGGAGTCGATCTCACACGGCTATTTTCTCAAAATGGAGGATCACTATGGGACCACGTGGAAGGTGGATGAGTCTTTGGATGCCCTCCTGTGGCCCATTGTCCACTCCGCGGGGGAATTACTTTTGTCGGAGGAACTTGGTCACGTGAAGGAATGTCCTGGCTGCGGCTGGTTATTCCTGGATACCTCGAAGAACCAGAGCCGGCGCTGGTGCAGTATGAATACCTGTGGGGCTAGAGATAAGATGCGGCGGTATCACAAACGACGGCGCTCGAAATAATCTACGCATCGTAGGCTGCGCATTATTTCACGTACATTCCTCGCAATACGCGTCCCATGAACTTGACGGCTACTTTGCGCGGCAACAAGTGCCGCATGACAAAACTGGATATACGGTTGATTCGCCCCGGAATGACGTAGGGTCGTGTACCCAACGCGCGGAATGCCTCATGCACAACTTGATCTGGTTGCATGGACAGATCGCCAAGCCCACCTGTCCTCTCGGGCTCACTGGCGACATAGCTAGGCGTCTTGACCGCGCCGGAAACGCAAACGAGCACATCCACGCCCCACTCGCGCCATTCCTCCCACAATCCTTCCGCTAGAACAATGTTGAAAGCCTTGGTTGCCGCGTACGTTGAGATGAACGCGGAACCCTGAAATGCGCTAAGAGAGGACATGAGCACGATCCCGCCGCGACCGCGTGCCAGCATCCGCTCGACAAAAAGATAGATCAGTTTCAATGGCGTAAACGCATTGGTCTGAATCTCCTTTAGATGGTCCTCAAGAGGTCGTTCCAAAAACGGACCGATCGCGGAGAACGCCGCATTGTAGACCAATAAACCGACCTCCAGGCCGTTGCTCTCCTGAAATGCATGTTCTGCGGACTCGGGGAGAGCCAGATCCAGTGTAATGCACTTGATGTCAACTTTATGTCTTTCTACCAGCCGAGAGGAGAGTAATTGAAGTGCATCGGAACGCCGCGCGATCAAAATCAGATTGAGTCCACGCCCGGCCAGCTCCTCTGCGTAGGCAGCGCCAATCCCCTCCGAGGCGCCGGCAACAATCGCCCAGGGTCCATAGCGCGCTGCAAAATTGTCCCGATCAGCCATTGATCATCTGTGCGGCATCCACAGATCGCGCTTCGGATTGCGGTACGTTATCCGTAAACGGGTGCTCTCTCCACAAACGCAGCGTCAGAAAGATCGGCGTGAGCAACCAGGGTAGATTCAACCCCAACACGAGCGGGAGATGGTGCGTGGCATAAGGACCCGCCATTTCCTCTCCCAAAATGATGGTGACGCCCATGAACATCATTCCAGAGTAAAAGAAGGCCGGGATACGTATCCAATCCTTACCTTTGATAAAAGCATAGGTCGCAAAGGCATAGAAGGGTCCGTAGAAAAGCGAGTCGACCCAGATTGTCATCTTCCACCATTGCGGACGCGCCATCAGCAAGGGATCGAAGGAGCTTCCATACCAGTGGATCAGCCTGATAAATGGCTCCGGCGGCCAGATCGGTTGTTCAAAGTTAGCGGGGTCGGGGATGATGATCTGTTCGATATCTACAATATAGGTGATGAAAAAGAAGTTGATGAGGAAGAACCCCACAAAAATCCAATCCACCCTGCGTTGTGAGAAGGGAAGCGTTGTTTGTTCCATGGCTACCTCTAATGTGGCGAAACGATAAATGGAAACGATGGATTTATAGATTATATCCAATGGGTAGCCGCTCGAACATATTTTGGACTCACGGTTGTGAAAAAAATCCTAAAATTGACTTTTCGATAAAATCTCATAGTATTGATTTAGGATACCCATCAGCCAAGGGCATGGAGTTTTACATGGCGAAAGTCTTTGTTTCCTACTCTCGTAAAGATATTCCATTTGCAAAACGTCTCACCGCCGAGCTGCAGAAATGCGAGCTGGACTTTTGGATCGACTGGGAGGGCATCCCACCCACTGTGGACTGGTGGAGGGAGATTGAAAAGGGAATCGAAGAGGCGGATATCTTTCTCTTTCTCATCAGTCCCGATTCGGTTAAATCCAGGGTCTGCGGGCAAGAGATCGATACGGCTGAAAGGAACGGGAAGCGGATTATCCCCATCGTGGTGCGGGACAGCAGCTGGGATGAGACGCCAGCCCAACTCAGGCATCTCAACTACATCTTCGTCCGCGAGAGCGATGACTTCGACGCCGCGGTAAAGAAGCTCATCACCGCGATCCAGACGGATTACGAATGGGCGGCAACACAGCGCCGTCTGCAGGTAAAGGCTCTGGATTGGGAGAGGAACAACAAGGACAGCGGGTTTCTCCTGCGCGGCGCCGATCTATTGGATGCCGAACAGGACCTTGCCATGAATACGTCCAAGGAGCCGAATCCCACTGATTTGCAGCGGGAATATGTGTTTGAAAGCAGGAAAGCGACCGACAGGCAAAGAAGAACCACAACCAGTATTGCGATCGGGGGCGTCGTAGTCTTGGCAGCGTTGACAGCAGTGGCAATTGTGATGGCAGTGAGGGCAACAAGGCAAGCAAGGATTTCCCGCGCCGGTGAATTGGCTGCAAATTCGGTTTCCGAAAGAGACGATCAATTTGACCTGTCATTGTTACTATCGGTGGAAGCGTTTCGCAAGGCAGATACCATTCAAACACGAAGCGCGTTATTAGACAATACACAGAACAACCCTCGATTAATTCAATTCTTTAACATTGCTGCTGGCGGAGTAATTAATCTCAACTTCAGCCAAAACGGCAAGATTCTTACCTCTTTCACTTGCAAAGATGAATATTTTCTATTTTGCACAGAACATGAAATAATACTATGGAATGTAGAAACCCATCACTCAAGCAGCCAGTCTATAGGATATGTGGGTGAGCTAACCAGCGTAGCAATCAGCGCAGATGGACAAACACTTGCATTCGCAACACGTGACAATATCATAAATTTTTGGGATATTTCAAATAACAGGTCCAAGGGGCAGTCAATTGAAGGAATTAATGATGAAATATCGCGTCTTGCGTTTAGTGCAGATGGTAAGATCCTCGCTTCTGTGGGTGCAAGCATCATTATTTGGGGCGTAGAGAACGGCGAACGCATCGGACAGCCCATCAAAACAGATTTCAACATAAACTGTCTTGCCTTCAGTCCAGATGGTCAAACTTTGGCATTGGGAAATATCGACACAATCATTATCTGGGACATGAATACCGGACAGCCTATTGGGGAACCGATAAAGGGTTTTGGTGATGATGTATTAAGTCTTGCCTTCAGCCCAGACGGCAAGACCCTGGCTTCGGCGGGAAATACCATCATCCTTTGGGATGTAAATTCGCATGAGCGCATTGAACTAACAGACCGGGTTAGTGATTTAAGGTATCAGAGCGTGGCATTCAGTCCTGATGGCAAGACGCTGGCATCGGGAAGCTGTAAGACGAAAGATGTGCAATGCATTCGTGGAATAATTTCCCTTTGGGACTTAACTGGTAATCAACCAATCAGACACCCCACCAAAGCAAGTGGGAGCTTGGCTTTTGCTTTCAGCCCAAATGGCAAACTACTGGCATTGCCGAATGATGACCATTCAATTATTCTGTGGGATATTGTAAATCATCAAATTCGAGGGAGGCCTTTAAGTGGACTTACAGACTCTGTTAAGAGCATAGCCTTCAATCAGGATGGCAGAACCATTGCCGCTGCAGGAGACAGCATTATTTTTTGGGATGTAGAGAGCAGTGAGATCATCAGACAGCCAATAAAAGGAAATGTCCTTGATGATATATACAATATCGCCTTTAGTCCAGATGGTAAGATTCTGGCTTTGGGAGGGCTGGATACGATCATCCTTTGGAATATTGATACTGGAAAGTCTATTGGTCAACCTATAAAAGGAACAGAAAATTATCAGATGACGTTCGCCTTCAGCCCTAACAGTAAGACCTTAGTGATTGGAAGCCTGGGAAGTAAAGATATTACTTTTAGGCAAATAGCTACTGGAAGTCTCCAAGGACCGCCCCTTGTAGAGCCAGGCGGTTTTGTGAGTGGTCTGGCATTCAGTCCCGATGGCAAGACTCTGATCTCTGCAGGTAAAAGTATAAATTTTTGGAATATGCATACCGGTCAACCTGACGGTCAATCGTTAACAGGACATGGCGATGGCATAGGCAGTTTAGATCTGAGTCCGGATGGCAAAACTCTCGCTTCGGGAAGTTGTGGAGAGTCAGGTTTCGGAATCTGCCTTCAAGGAGAGATCATTCTTTGGGACGTGGACAGCCGCAAACAGGTTGGAAATCCTATTATTGTGAATGGCACTTCAGTGGATAAGGTTGTTTTCAGCCCAGATGGGAGTTCCCTGGCCCTAGCGACCATAAGTGGAGGTATAAGCCTTTTTGATATGGATCCCAAAGCCTGGGCGACTTCAAATTGCCAGCGAGCGGGACGTAACTTCACCCACGACGAGTGGGCACGATATTTCCCAAATGAAGATTATCCGACCCAGCAAGATGAGGCAACCTGTCCACAGTGGCCTTTAGATACTGAAGTTACTTCGACGCCCACACCGTAATTTCTCCAGTCCTGTCAACTCTTCCTCCTTATCCTGTATAATCCCCTCACCGCAACCAAGTAAGTCGGAATGACATTCCGACCTACGCCAGACAGGAGCCACTTATGCCGGGACGTATCGAGAATACAGTATTTATCAGCTACCGCCGTACGAACCTCCCCTGGGCATTGGCAATCTACCAGCACCTGACCCAGCACGGCTTTGACGTTTTCTTCGATTATGAAAGCATCCACAGCGGGGACTTCGAGCAAATCATCTTCCAAAACATCAGAGCGCGAGCTCACTTTGTGGTGATCCTAACGCCATCTGCCCTGGAGCGCTGCAATGAGCCGGGAGATTGGCTGCGGCGTGAAATTGAAACAGCCATAGACGAAAAACGTAACATTGTCCCCTTGTTCTTGGAGGGGTTCAGCTTCAGTAGTCCGGCCATTGCCGAGAGGATGACGGGGAAGTTGGAGCTACTCAAGAAGTACAACGGCATGAACGTGCCGGCGGACTACTTCGATGAAGCTATGGAAAGACTGCGGCGGGAACGGCTAAATATTTCCCTCGAGGCGGTCCTGCACCCTCTCTCCAGCACCGTTCAAAAAGCCGTAGAGGAGCAGCAAAGTGCTGCCAACAATGCCACGCAGATCAAGCAGAAGGAATTAAGTGCACAGGAGTGGTTCGAGCAGGGATATAAGAACTTACAGGAGAGCAACTACGATGCCGCGATTCAAGCCAATTCGTCCGCCATTGCTCTCAAGCCCGATTTCGCACTGGCTTACGTAAACCGCGCTGCCGCTCGAGTCGACAAAGGCGAGCTTGAGGAGGGTATACACGACTGTAACCAGGCGATTGAATTGGATCCTCACATCTTCAATCCCTATTACATTCGAGGACTCGCCTATGACCTGCAAGGGAATCTCGAAGGAGCGATCCGGGACTACACGGAGTCCATCCGCCGCAACCCAAACCACGCGGAATCCTATTTGGGCCGAAGTAAGATGCAGATCGCGAATAATGCCTGGGAAAATGCGATTGCCGATGCGTCTCGGGCGATCAGCCTTAGCCCCAGAATGTCGCGGGCGTATAACAATCGAGCCGTTGCCCGGCTGAATAAAGGAGATATCTCGGGAGCGATCAAAGACTGCAATGAAGCCATCCGCCTCGAACCGACTTTTTACCTGCCCTATTACAATCGTGCCAACGTCCGGATGCAGCAGGAGGATATGGACGGAGCCATCAAGGACCTTACCGAGTCAATTCGACTGGGTCCGGATTATGTCAATGCCTATTTAGATCGAAGCTATATCTATCTGCTCAAGGGAGAGGTGGAAAAGGTGATCGAGGATGCAGACATGGTGCTCCGCCTGGATCCCATAAACCCAGTTGCCCTTAACAATCGAGGGGTCGCGCGCCTGCAGCTCAAAGATTTGGATGGAGCCATCCAGGATTTGACCGAGGCCATTCGCATCAGCCCCGACTTCGCCCTTCCCTACGGCGCACGCGGCGATGCGTGGTGGGAAAAAGAGGACTATTACCTGGTCCTAGACGATTACCAAAAATATCTCGATCTGGGCGGAGAAAATCAGGAAGCCGTGAGTCAACGCCTGGCCGAAGCAAAAAAGAAGCTGGGACTTGACACCGAACCAGAGACGAAAAAAGGCCGCAAGCCCCGAACACGACGGACGAAAAACTGAATTCTCAATCCTGTCATAATTCGTCCGGTCTTTCTTTTCTTGGATAATTTCCTCACCATTACCCGCTAAGTCGGGTTGGCAACCCGACCTACTTCACCTATTAACAGGAGCCACGCATGCCGGGGCGCATCGAAAAGACCGTTTTCATCAGTTACCGCCGCACGAATTTGCCGTGGGCGTTAAATATTTACCAGTATTTGACATATCATCACTATGATGCCTTCTTTGATTACGAAAGCATCGACAGTGGAGATTTCGAGCAGGTTATCATAGGGAATATTAAGGCGCGCGCACATTTTCTTGTCCTGCTGACCCCATCCGCGCTCGAACGCTGTGTCAATCCTGATGATTGGCTGAGGCGGGAAATCGAGACGGCCTTGAATGAAAAGCGCAATATTGTACCCTTGTTTCTAGAGAGCTTTAGCTTCAACAGTCCATCCGTAACGAAAATCCTGACTGGCAAACTGGCTCAACTAAAAAGTTACAACGGGCTAAATGTGCATACAGATTATTTTCAGGAAGCCATGGAACGTCTTTGCACGCGTTTCCTAGATATTCCACTGGAAGCAGTCCTTCATCCGATTCCAAGCGCGGTTCAGGAAATCGTGGCCGAGCAGAAGGAGGCTGCCAACAAGGCTGCGCAGGTGGATCAACAAGAACTTACAGCCCAAGAATGGTTCGAGAAGGGATTTGTTTTTCAGGAGGCAAACAGCCTGGATGAGGCAATTCGCTTTTATAGCGAAGCAATCCGCCTGCGCGCCGATTTTGCCGAAGCCTACTATAATCGCGGTGTCGCACGGCGCGCCAAAGGCGACCATAGCGGTGCGACCGCAGATTACAACAAAGCCGTGCAGTATAATCCGGAGTACGCCCGGTCTTATGTCAAACCGGGGATCGAGTTGCAACCGGTTGGGTGCTTCCCCAAACTACTTGCTGCAATCGGGAGTATCCTGATGATAGGTGGGTTTGGGAGCTTCCTATATTTTGTAATTAGTTTTATTGGGTTGATATTTGGTTCGTTTAACCATCCGAATCCGCCAGATTTTTCCACTCTGCAGTTCAATCTCATTCCCATCGGAGTTGCAGCATTTCTTGTGGGTCTCGTCCTTTTTCTATTGGCTGGTGGCATAGGCATCATGCGCATGTTTGGAAGAAAACGAGCCAGGAAATAGATGACGGGAGCCGCGCATGCCGTGGCGAATTAAAACAGTAAAAGCACTCGGTGGACTCAAAGTCACCGAGTTCTTTTATTGATCTCCATACTCATTGTAGCAAAACTCTAATACCTTCCCCTCCTCACCTCGACCTCAGGATTTGCCAACTCCTCTTCCCTCGCGGGGAACACCTGCACCGCGCACGCCTTGAACTCAGGAATCAGAGCCTGTGGATCGAGCGCGTCGTTCGTCAGCAAGTTCGCGGCGGCTTCGGCGAAGTGCCAGGGGATGAAGACTACGCCCACCGTCGTCTTTTCGGTGATAGTGGCGCGCAGGACGATCTCACCGCGGCGGGAGGTCACACGCACAGGCATGTTGTTCGTGATGCCATGCATCTCGGCGTCGGCAGGGTGGATCTCGACGCGGGCTTCGGGGTAGGCTTCGTTCAGCGCTGAGTTACGCGTCATGGTGCCGCCGTGCCAGTGCTCGAGCAGACGTCCTGTCGTCAGGATGAACGGGTACTCGTCGTCGGCTTCTTCCATGACTGGCACATAATCAAGGGGAATAAATTTGCCTCGCCCGCTGGGGAAATCTTGGGTGAAGAGAGTCGGCGTGCCGGGATGATTCAAGTCGGGGACAGGATAGATCAGCCCGACCTCCTCGATGCGGTCATACGTCACGCCGGCATAATCCATGTTGACGGAGGCCATCTCGCGCAGGATTTCCTCGGGAGAGGCATAATCCCATTTTGCAGACTGCGCAGCGGGCCGTCCAAGCCGCGCTTCGAGGCGCGTCGCCAGGTCGCAGAGGATCTGCCAGTCGGGGCGGGACATGCCGCGGGGCGCGTGAGCAGTCCGCACACGCTGGACACGGCGGTCGGTGTTGGTAAAGGTCCCATCCTTTTCGGCGAACGGCGTGGCAGGCAGGAAGACATCCGCGAACGCGCCCGACTCGTTGATGAACAAATCCTGTGCGACGAGGAACTCGAGATGCGTCATGTGCTTACGCGTCTCGTTGAGGTTTGGCTCGGACATCATGGGATTCTCGCCCATGATGTACAGCGCCCGGACTCCTCCCTCATGCGCGTGGCTGAGGATTTCCGTGGTCGTCAGACCCAGCTTGCGAGAGAGCCCACCCGGCTCGATGTCCCAGGTCTGCTCCCATTTGACGGCGTTCTCTTCATCGTCCACGCGCATGTAGCCAGGATAGTGAAACGGCATCGCGCCCATGTCGCTCGCTCCCTGCACGTTGTTCTGCCCGCGCAAGGGATTCAGTCCCGTGCCGTCGCGCCCGATGTGACCCGTGAGGAAGGCCAGATGTATGAGCGCGAGCGCGCTGGCAGTGCCGTGTGAGAGCTGCGAGATGCCCATGCCCCAGTAGATCGCGCCGTTCTTCGCCGTGGCATACATGCGCGCAGCCCTACGAATATCCTCCGCCGGAACGCCCGAAAGCTCCTCAGCATATTCGGGTGTGAACTTTTCAAGAGACTCAACGTAATCTTGATATCCCTCGGTCCTCCTGGCAATGAACTCGTTATTGACCAATCCCTCTTTTACAATAGTATGTGCCATCGCGCTGAGGACGGGCACGTTCGTCCCCGGCTTGAGCGGGAGCCACATCTCGGCGAAGTCCACCAAATCGATGCGGCGCGGGTCGATGACGATCATCTTGGCGCCATGTTGTTTTACAGCTTCTTTCATTTGCAGCGCGATGATGGGATGGTTCTCACCGGTGTTCGAGCCGACGACCATGAACACATCGTTCATGATGACTTGTGAAGCAGTATTGCTCATCGCGGAGGAGCCGATTGCCTTTTGCAGTGCCACGACCGAACCGGCGTGGCACAGGCGCGTGCAATGGTCAACGTTGTTGGTTCTGAATAATGACCGCCACATCTTCTGCAGAAGATAGTTATCTTCATTCGTGGCTTTTGCACAGCAATAGACCGCCATCGCGTCCGGGCCATCGCGCTTATAGATCTCCATGAGTTTATCGGCAGTGAGATCGAGAGCAGTGTCCCAGTCGGTGGAAACCCAATCCCAGAGATTAGAGACTTGAGACTGAGCAATTGGATTTCCATTCGTACTGACGGCGAAGACCTGTTCCCGCCCTTCTGGCTTTGGTTTTCCTTCGAGGAGATATCTTCGTACAAGAGGAGTGGTTACGCGCTTGGGATGGTAGATGAAGTCATAGCCAAAGCGCCCCTTCACGCAAAGGTTGCCGTGATTGACCGGAGAATCAAACGGCGATGTGACCTTGTAAATGAAGTCATCCTTGACATGAAGCTGTAAATTACATCCCACGCCACAGTAGGGACAGGTGGTGGTGACAATTCGGTCGGGTTGGATCATAAGCAAACTCCTGACCCCACCCCGGCCCTCCCCGAAACGGGGAGGGAGCTCTCCCCTTCCCTTTTAGGGATTGGGAGGAGGTGGGGTTTGTATTCAAGAACACGCTTCTCTTATCTTTTCCACAGTCTCTGGCAGGTTTTGCAATACGTCTTCATTTGAAACACGCAACATGCGAAAACCGCGGGCTATCAGATAATTGCTTCTTTCAACATCATAATCCTGCTGCAGGTCATGAATATCACCATCTACTTCGACAACTAGAGCTTGTGTGTGACAGTAAAAATCAACAATATAGGGATTAATGATTTGTTGGCGCCTGAATTGAAGTCCATTCAAGCGATTGTGCCTTAATTGCCCCCAAAGCATTTTCTCCGCAGGCGTCATGTTCTTACGCAATTCTCTGGCACGTTCTTCTAGTGCGCGCGAAACCTTTTGCCCGATAACAATATTGTTGACGGGCATTTGTTACTCTCCCCCCTTCCCATGTAGGGAAGGGGCCGGGGGTTGGGTTTTCCTGCGCTTGCGGCCCGTATTCAACACACTGATCTCCTGTGGACTCATGCCCTGCTCCAGCAGGAACTCGCGCTTCGGTTTCAGCGCGCCCGTGGGGCACACACCCACACATTGACCGCACAGGACACAGGTTGTTTCAGGGATAGAACGGTCGAAGAATGTGCCGATCTGGGTCTCGTAGCCGCGGCCTTCGAAGTTGATCGCGTAGGTGTATTGGGCATCGTCCGCGCAGACTTGCACGCAGCGCCAGCACAAAAGGCACTTCGAATAATCGCGCACATACATCGGGTTGTCGTCTTTGACCGGGATCTCACGCCGCTCCGCATCCGGGAAGCGCTTTACGTCTACGCCATAGTCACTCATCATCGCCTGGATATCGGCAGCTTCCGACAGGTCCATGGTGGAGGCTAACATCTCCAGGATGGTTCGACGGGCACGATCCACTCTCTCGTTGCGCGTCTGCACTTTCATGTTCTCCCCGGCTTTGACGATGCAGGCAGGCTGGAGAAGTCTCATGCCCTCTACTTCCACAACACAGATGCGACATAAGGCATTTGCGGTGGTCGCTTCATGGAAGCAGATCGTGGGAATATCCCTGCCATTTTCACGCGCGACATCGAGCAGGGTTTTGCCCTGCTTAGCAGTGACTTCCTGTCCATCTATGATTATCGTGATCTCGTCACTCATTTGAGTTCCTTGTTACGTGACGGGATAATATCCCGCCCTACGCAAACTTTTCCGGCCACAGCTTGATTGCCGACAGCACCGCGCTGGCAGCAGTTTGCCCCAGACCACACAGGGACGCGTCAGTCATCGTCCAGCCGACATCTTGCAGACGGATGAGATCACCCTCCAGAACCTTGCCCGCCGCGATGCGATCCAGGATTTCCCTCTGTCGCTGCGTGCCCATCTGGCAAGGATAGCACTTGCCGCAGGATTCGTGTGCAAAGAAGTGTCCCAGCCGTTTCATCACGTCGCGCAGATCGCGGGTTTCGTCGAAGACCATCACGACGCCAGAACCCAAAGGCAAGCCGGCCGAGCGCAGGTCTTCAAAGGTCATCTTGACGTCGAGGTGTGCTGAGGTGGCAAAGGCACCGGCCGCTCCACCAAACAGAACAGTCTGCAATTCCTTCTCATCGGTAATGTCGCCTGCCATTTCGAGTAATTCTCGCAGGGTGACGCCAAAAGGAACTTCATAGAGTCCAGGCCGTTTGACGTCGCCCGATACGCAAAAGAGCTTGGGACCGGGCGATTTTTCGGTGCCGATCTGGCGATATCCTGCCGATCCCTGCGAGATGATCAACGGGACATTACACAGGGTCTCCACGTTGTTGATAACCGTCGGTTTGCCAAACAATCCATGCGTCGTGGGGAAAGGCGGCTTTACGCGCGGGAAGCCGCGCTTTCCCTCGATCGACTCGAACAGCGCGGTCTCCTCGCCGCAAATATAGGCGCCAGCGCCGACGCGGATTTCGATGTCAAAGGAATATCCGGAGCCAAGGATATTCGCCCCGAGCAGATTTGCATCTCTCGCTTCGTTCAATGCGTCCTCAAGCACAGGCAAAATGTATGGATACTCCGCACGGATATAGAGATATCCCTTGCGTGCTCCGATAGCATACCCGGCAATCAGCATCCCCTCGATCGTCCGGTGCGGATCGTCGATCAGCAATATGCGGTCTTTGAAGGTGCCCGGCTCGGACTCATCCGCATTGCAGATCACGTACTTTTCACTTCCGGGAGCTTTCGCTGCGCCCTCCCATTTGATTCCCGTGGGAAACGCGGCCCCGCCACGGCCGACCAAACCGCTTGACTTGATCGCATCCACGATCTCTTCGGGTTTCATACCCAAGGCCTTGGTCAGCGCCGGGTAATTTCCGTACGCGGCGAGCGACGTTGTGCCATTTCCACAATTCGCCGTCAATAAACGAATCGAGCCGCCGACAATGGACTTCGGCCGGCCCAACTCATATGTGCCTTTAGTGAGATCGATATTTGTCTCCGCTTCGGCGTCGACAAGCGCGGCCGGCGCCTGCTCACACAGCCCCAGGCACGGACTCGCCTCAATCGTCAGCGAGAGGTCAGAAGCCGTCTGACCGGGCTGAAGCCCGTGGTGGGAACAGAGGTGGCCCAGGATATCGTCTGCACCTTTGAGCGCGCAAGCCTGGTCAGTGCAGACTCGGATGACACGCTTGCCGACAGGTTCGTTATAGAAGAGAGAATAGAACTCGATCACCCCATGGACATCCGCGAGAGGCACGCGCAGGGATTTGGCAATCTCGGCCGCTACGGGTTCAGAGATCCAGCCATAGAGTTTTTGAGCCGCATGCAGGGCGGGTAAAAGCCCCGGGCGGCCCAGGGGGATGTAGGGTTCAATTGCAGGGCTGAGTGGTGTGAGGTCAATTTCGGGCATGGTCGCTCCGATGAGGAGTATAGACCGAAATCACGCGGAAGTCAAAGTGGTTAACCACGGAGACAAAGAGTCACTGAGAATTTTGCTTCCTCCGCGCTTTCGAGACTCCGCGGCTACCTATGGGTTCAAGTTTGCTGTGGGCAAAAACCTGGGCTGGCGGCGGAACTGAGTTGCCTGCTCAAACGCGTATGCATATTTGATCAGGGTTGGCTCCTGCCAGGCTTGCGCAAAGAACGAAAGACCGACGGGCAGGCCAAAAATGTAACCGGCCGGCACGGTAATATGCGGGTATCCCGCGACGGCGGCGGGCGACGTGCTTTCCATATCCCAGTTGTTCGAATCGCCGTCCACCAGGTCGATCAGCCAGGCAGGTCCGCCCGAGGGCACGACGATCGCGTCGAGCTTGTGCTTGCGCATTGCGGCGTCGATGCCCTCCTTTCGTGTAAGGCGCAGGTTCTTTGCCAGGGCATCCCGATATTTTTTCTCGCGCAGAGATTTCGTTTCTTGAGCAGTCAGCATGTGCTCCTGCCCGAAATACGGCATCACTTTGTGACTATTCTCGTCATTGAACTTGATCACATCTTCCAGTGAGTGCACCTGAGCCGTCCCATTTACGGACTTGAGGTATTTGTTCAAGTCCGCTTTGAACTCATAGTGCAGGACTTCGACTTTGGTCTTTGAAAATTTGTCAAAGTTCGGTACATCGGCCGGGTCGATCACCACAGCGCCCAAATGTTTGAGCACCTCAATACAATGCTCGAAGATCTTGATCACCCGCGGGTTCGAGCCTGCCATGTTGCGGGCAACGCCGATGCGCGCCTCTCTCAATCCATCACGGTCGAGGAATTTTGTATAGTTGGAATAGCTGCGTTTTCTGCTCAGACTGGTCGCTTTATCCTGCCCATCGATCCCCGTCATGGCGCCCAGCAGGATGGCTGCATCGGCGACGGTGCGCGCCATCGGCCCGGCTGTATCCTGGCTATGTGCGATCGGGATGATCCCGCTGCGACTCAACAAGCCCAGCGTCGGCTTGATGCCGACAATCCCGTTCGTCTGTGAGGGGCAGATGATCGAGCCGTCCGTCTCGGTTCCCACCGCGGCTGCACTCAGGTTGGCGGCCACGGCTGCCCCCGACCCGGATGAGGAGCCGCAGGCAGTGCGATCCAGCGCGTAGGGATTGCGCGTCAGGCCGCCACGCGACGACCACCCGCTGACCGAGTGCTTGCCGCGAAAGTTGGCCCATTCGCTCAGGTTG
>LLBY010009961.1_pt2 | contig 26582 bp, 28 predicted proteins | sample 1489401 | NCBI WGS metagenome assembly LLBY01 (sample SAMN04092656, study PRJNA295927) | soil metagenome | biome: Soil prokaryotic community; feature: Bulk soil; isolation source: soil from tomato rhizosphere | host: tomato cultivar Hawaii 7996 | place: South Korea | collected 2011-11-01 | reverse complement strand
ATGGAAGGTAATTGTGTGTATGTCTTTATCGATTAAAGGATTTCAAAATCACAGATGGATTGAATTAAAGTGCTTGAAATAATCAGGTGATAATACATGAAGACCTTGAAATAACTCGAAAGTTCTACACTTATTTAAAAATCTGTTAATCAATAGTGGTTATGATTCTGAACTTAATATTATAATTATATACTTTGTTTTTTATTTTACTGCATGAATAATGAAAATCAAAATAATAAAGAACGTAATACTGATTTGATCCCGCCAAATGTACTTGCTAATATGGCTAATTTTAATATGCAATTCTACAATAAAGTCTATAATGAAGACAATCCTGAAATCATAAATATTGCCAAGATGTTAACAGTAATGGGACAGCAAGAAAACACTATTAGAATCTTGTACAATATTATGGGACAAAATTATAGCGACAAACAGTTACATGATATGCACAATACAATATTTGGAGGTCTAGAGGGCGGCGACATAAACGAAAAAGATGTTAAAGCTATAAACTTTAAAGATATTATCGACAAACTAACTGCATGTATACATCAGCAAAATCAACAGATAAAAGAGCTATCTGATAAAATCAGACAAAAAGTGCAGCACATTAATAACGACAACAATTAGGTGACATAATCTTAAATGGATCAATATTGTGAAAAAATTGCAATTGTAAAATATTATATTAATTTGCAAAACATCAAGTATTACATTTAAAATAATTGAAGATCTTAAATTAATAAATGATACTTCAAATAAAATAAATTCTATTACAATGTTGTTTTAATTATATAACCATTGAATGGTATCATTATGAACTCCTAAGCACTAGATTTATCCTTATCTCGATCTGCTTTTAACGCAAGTGGAAAAACAATCTGTTCTTCTTCTTCAAAGTGATTCCTCAGATTTATAACAAATTCATTAATTTCATTATGAGCTTTTTTTTGAAATTGTATATCTTGTCCATCCTGTTGTTTGTCGATATTTCCTTTTATAGTCGGTATTTTTTGTTTTAGAAAGTCTACAACCCAATTATGCTCCTGCATTATTTTAATAGAATCCGTAGATGCTTCCTTAGCGTTATGCATTATTACACGCATTATTCTTGCTTCTTCTTCGACAGCATGTTTTATTATGGGTTGACTCATATCGTGAATAGTTTCTATTGCCTTGTCGATGTTATTCTCGTCATTGTATTTGGTTATTTTGTTTAAAGTTATTTTAAATTGTATGTGTTCCTGTTTTAGTCTATCAATCATATCAGAAATGGATTCGTCAAAATTGATTTTATAAGCCACAGAGATTATATATAATAGCATATATAAACACAATTACTTTATTTTAAATCGACCCTTGCATTCATTATCGGTTTATTTCAATTTGATTTAAAAGATGAAATGACATTCTAAAAATAAAAATACTGTAGGTATAAGATGTTTTCAAGATTATGAAATCTGAATCTCTTTGGCTTCTGCTTTAAAACCTATTCTTGTATGTGTTCCATCACAATATGGTTTATTATTAGAACCACCACATCTGCATAACACTGTAAAAGTTTTATTGTCTACCATTACCATGATGGGTCCATTTTCAGTACATTTAAGTTCGACTTTAGTCATATTCTATTACTATAATATAAGTATATAAAGAATACTGTTTCTATCCAATAATGCATTTTGAGATATCAAAAAGTGTAATTTAGATTAGTTAGTACTGACCGACTTACTTTATTTTGATAAAAGAAAACATAGTAATTAACAAGTAAAAATGATCCTCATTTATCTACTGGTATTGACTAAACATGCCCATACGCTATTAGCTATTCTCAACTCTAAAGGTAAAAGCAGGCATTGGTTAACTAGTACTAAAATTTGTTATTTCTTACAGGATAAATTGATTGCATTCAATGAGGTCTTTTGAAAATAAAGTAAAATGACATCTAATCAAAACCTATTCATTCGACGGCGAATGAGCGTGATAATTTTTCAGTACTTCATGTACCTTGTTTCTGAATAAAGTTAACCCAATTCTTTTCGCATAGGGTTGCCCTTTTGCAAATGATTCGGCTAAATTATTAATATACTCCATACCAACATTTGGAGGCATAGGTGGTTCGAAAGGATCAACATATGCTTCAATTAACGTTGGGTTATTCTCCTTCAAGGCCTTATGGATAGTAGATGCTGCTTCAGACGCTTGTTTTATTGAATACCCTTTACCTCCACACGCTTCAGCAAACTTTGCAAAATCAATTGGAGTAAACTCTACTCCATATTCGGGATTTCCAAAAAACCCCATTTGTTCCCATCTGATCATTCCAAGTGTATTGTTTTTGATAACAATTACTTTTATTGGAAGATTGTATTGTACAGCGGTGGCAAACTCGCCCATTAACATGGTCAAACCACCGTCGCAAACAAGTGCGATAGATTGTCGGTCTGGGAAAGCAATTTGTGCTGCGATTGCATATGGTAAGCCATTTCCCATACTTGATAAAGTACCTGAGAGACAGGCTCACTGGGTAATTTTGAACTCAATGTATTCAAACCAGTTATTGCATATAATATATTACATTCAATTAGGCTTTTAGCTGATGCATGTTATACATTCCGTGAATTTTGTATACAAAAAAGCGTAATAGGACTTGATGAAAAACAAACAGAAGTTACGGGAATAGAGCCAAATAAAAAATATATGCTCGACACGGTTTCAAAATCTCTTATGTTAGTAACTGCATTAAAATCTATTATCGGATATGATAAATCAGCAGAAATCGCTAAAAAGGCACATAAAGAGGGTATCTCTCTTCGAGAGGCTACACTTGCTTTGGACTATTTGTCTGGAGAAGAATACGACCGAGTTGTTAAGCCAGAGGATATGACATTTCATGAAAATTGCATGGAGCCCAAAAACAAGTAAACATGTATATTAAATTGTTTAACTTCTGTTCCTTGATATTATAATATATGCACACAAAAGCAAGATCGATAAAATCATACACAGTGATTTGAAATGTTTAAAAGGCTTGCCAATAGAAGTTATTGTTTCTATAATAATACAAATAACTATTGTGATTCTGATAGTGGTAAAATTAAGATTGGAAAAGTAAAAGGTCAAAAGAGAATATTGGCAGAAGGATTCACAATTAATACTTTTTTGCATGCAATGGTGCGACATTCAAAATGCTCTTTACCGTCATCAAAGCATCTGACAATACTTTAACTCATGTATTTCAAAGAAATAGGATGCGAATCAGATAGGATCATATATCTTAGTACTAAAAAAATCGCGACAGCGACAAAAATTACGACTGGACGACTTCAGAAGATAGAGATGATGCAGGTAACAAACCTTGAATGTGAAATTGTGACAAACTCGGGGTGATAGCTAAAGTTCTTGTATGTATCGTAGAAAACTACTTTTCTTTCGCTACTGGTTTTACCGAAAAAATAGATCGAGGTCAGATATTATGAGGAAAGAATAGTACGGAAAGACTTTAAAATTTATCATTGATTTATCAAATAGTGGAATTATAGTTGTTTGATAATTTTGTCGATAAAGTGATTGAATGTAAGTAATGTCCTCGTTTGACTAGAAACATAGCTCATGTTGGTCGGACAAAAGTCAAGAAGTTTATTGGCGTGAAATATTGGGCAAAACCTTTGTGTGGCTATGGTGATTTCTCTATTTAAAAACAGAATCCGGGGATATCTTGGAATTTGTAAATGTTCTTTCACATCACTATTTATAACCATTTCAAAGAGAATATAATATTATCACCATTGAGTTTAATGATTATTATCCTGATGTTTAAATCAATGGTAAAAAATTCTATTTATTTGATGGTTGTACCAACATTATTATTTCCAAATAGAGGTTTAGTTGCTAACAATTGCAAATGATTGCGAGTTGTTATATAGGTAAATTGGATAAGTACAGTATGCCAATAGATCCAGAATTTCCAAAGAATCATAAAGTAATTGGAAAACATAACCATTCTGATAATGAACACTTTCACTATGTTTGGGGTCCAGGAAGAACAGATGCAGAAACCTCCACTAGCAATGAAGTTCAGGATGCGTATAAAGCAAGGGGTGAAGAATATGTAGGATTAGGAGTCCATGGAACTATGGTTGCAGTCGATTGGGATTCTTGTTATGCTGATGGAGCATGTATAGAAGCATGTCCCGTACAAGTATTTCAATGGTATAGAACTGAGCAAGATGTTCCAGCTATAGAAATGATTAATGCTATAAGTGAAGGAACTGGCAGCACAGAAAAGGAAGAAAGAAAAGATTTTACAGACAAGTCCGATCCAATCAGAGAACACGATTGTATATGGTGTATGGCCTGTGTATCTGTATGTCCGCCTCAGGCGATCAAAGTGGATCAATCTAATCTAGAATATCATGAAAAAGCCGAAGGTACTTATAATGAAGCGCTATCAAAAGGTAGTGCACCTCCGCCTCATGCACACTAAAGAAGTAATGGTAGTTACTGTAAAAACAAAGAATATTGATTTAACTTGCCTTACTATTATATAATGAAATACATTTGTTAGTCGATTAGTATTGTGGAGAATAGTAAAGGATAGAGGGAGTTAGGGGATTTCCTTCTTTGTTTATTAAAATAGGTTTTTATGCGTAGATTGCTCCCGTATATAGTGAGATTATTTTCTGTTACCTCCGCCTCAAGATAATTTCAAGGATATAGAATTAATTGATTGCAAAGTCTGATTAATACCGGTCATCCTATTGTACTTCAGAGTCAATTCCATTTTTTTAATATATTTAATTTATTCCATTCCTGATCTGCTATGACGTATTAGGAGCGTAATAATATTCCTCTAAAGTATTTTATGTTGATATTTTATCTTCAGAATGGACTGAATTTCGTACCTCCAATGTTAACGAAATTTAAAATTGTTTCTCAATGATGTTTTTCCTATTAGTTAATTTATTATAAAACAACTCGAAGGTATGATTAACAAACGGAACCTTGACTTATAATTCATATAACAAGATTTTCTAAGATTCATACATAATTGAACCCTCAATATGACCTCGCCCATCAAAGACCTATTGGCTTACATTTTTAGTAGTAAATACTGTGTAAGGCTTTTGAGTGTGCATATCAACATATTTCCAGTTTTTATTTTCCAAAGAGAGTATTTCAAAGTCGGATTGTGTTTTAGGATGTAATAGTGAATAAAAGGTTCCTCCGACAGAAATCGCGTTAGGGAGAGTTATTGACGTTATTTTGGCAGTAACGTTCATGACATATCCTATTAAATCTATTTGAGAACTGTTATCTTTTCCATATTGGATAACAACACTTTCTCCTTCAGTCATACCTATTTTAATCTGCAAATCTGGATAACCATGTTTATGAAATACTGGATTAATATCATTTCTTAGTGTTGATATCATCGATTTAGCGCAACGGTATGCTCTATCACAAATAAGATACTTGTTAAATCCTGAGGGAAAAAAGGCTATAATGGCGTCGCCTACATATTTTAAAACAAAGCCTCCGTAACTTTCTATTACTGAGGATAGCTCATGAGAAAATGCTTTTATGATGGTGACGACCTTCTCGGTAGGTAAGGTCATGCTCATTTTGGTAGATCCCACCATATCTGCGTACATAATTACAAGATCAAGTTTGGAATTGACATGTTGAAGCAGAAATCTTTGGCCTTTCTCAATAGATGTGTTATACTGATATCTTTCACTTAGTACACTTTCTAAGCGACCTTGTCGTAAATTACGAAGGGTTTTAAAATCTAAGACACTGTTTTCTTTATAATTCATCATATTCTCATAGGTACTTTCGTCAGAAGTTTCTTTCTTAATAAAATGCTCGATTCTACCTTGTTTACTGTTATTGATTGACGTCAGAGCGTTATATACTATAATATTATATAATAATATTATTGTGCTTTAATGATTAATATTATAGAGCTATTGCTAACTTTGATCATCAAAAGTAAGTTTTAATCGATCTCCAGTTGATTTAACCGATTTCAACAAGATTTTCTGTACTTTGAACGGGATTTATGACCTTGTGCTCCAAAATGAAATAGCTGATTGCAATGATAATATTGAAACTCAATTGACAAATTTAGATATCATGACATTGCCGTTTTGTTATATAATTTATATGTATCGTAACAGTTCGACATATGAAACTTTTGATAGTAACTATCTCAATTGAATATTTTCCCTTTAAAATATGCTATCCAATATTCTTAATAATTAGTTAACCAATTAAATATGAAATTCAATAAGACAAATCAATGTCAAAAGGCAATAGACAAATGACTAAGAATGGTATCACTCTAAGAAACTATATATCTTTTGCATTATACCGCAATCACCCTCGGGTAGCCTTTCTCTTTGACTGATTGATGAAGCCACTCCTCGGAGATATACTCGGCAATTTTATCGACCTTAGAATTCTAACAAAAAGAAAAAAGTTGCTTTTTGTTCTTATACTTATTTAATAATTAATACCGGCTTTTTAGTATGATGAAATACATTATGGGCTACACTCCCCATTATCGTAGTTTTGATTTTTCCATGCCCTCTACTTCCAATTATTATAACATCGATATCATGTTGATCAGCATATTCATTTATGGTGGACGCCACATGATGTCCTTTTACCAAAACAGGTTCAAAGTTTACACTATACTCTTGAGATTCTGTATCGGCTCTTTCAAAAACTTTCTTGGATTCGTTTTCTAACGAATTATTCACCGAGTCGACAACTTTTTGAGATTGAACATAGACGACTGGCGGTATTTCTAATACATTTAGAACAGTTAACTTTGACCCTAATTTAGAACTTAAGAATAATCCGTGTCTTAATGCTCTGATGGAGTTATCAGATCCATCAATAGGTGATAGAATTTTAGAGTACATTATTTACTATATGATAACAACTTATAAAATGTTATTTACAAATTACTTTGAAAGAATAGTTCTGAACTATAAATATTAACCTAATTGTTGTTATGTTACCCCTAGATAGATACCGTTATCCCAGACCTTGATTACTCTCACGATTTATTGTATTTGTTTAAATGTAATGATGTATATGAGTCAACATGACTAATATCAACTTAGTGGTTGTCTTTGTAGGGCCTTGCGCTTTATTGTATATCTTTTTCATATTTACCACAGGATTTAGCGGGAGTATCTCCGGTCAAACCATATCCACTACTAATATTTACGAGTCGGCAATATCAGAATCTAGTTCAGTACTGGGGTTAAACACCACCTTAATAGGGAAAACTCCCGTCGATTATTACCCCGTGGAATACTGGCAATGATATGGAGAATTGAAGGGCCATCATAAATCAAATGAACTTTTTTCATGTTCTTGTTAGTGTAAACCTCTAAATTCTTGCTTCTCTTTTGCAAGTAATTGCAAATATTAACAATAACGTATAACCTAAACAAACATAGGATTATTTCTTGCCTTTAATATCTGAACTAACACAAATGATATTGTCAAGTGACTAAATAATAATAAATCATCTGTTAATCTACTATCCAAATAAAATAAAAATTGAAATAATCCAATAAATTTTGAATTCCAAATTCTTGTTCTGTTTCTGGATATTGATGTAATATTTTTAAATATATGACATAGATCATAATCTAAATATCCAATACGCTATATTTTAATAATAACTTGGAAAAATAATGACCACATGTACTATGTAAATAACCCATATGTCATCGGCAATCAAAACCAATAGTTAAATAATTCAATTAGATAACCATTCTATAATGGATGTAATCATCATCTTCATTTACACTCACCTTCTAATTGAAATTTCTCAGTGTTTAAACCGGGAAGCGATGTCCTATAACACAGACGCCTTATCTATGAATTGAAGTCTATTAGAAACGGTTACACGATTGGAATAAGAAAGATGAGGTTTTCAAATTAGTCCGAAAGAAAATGAATAACAGACCACGTTATTAAAAATTTGATCCTCTAACCATTTACGCCTAATTTAGTAAATATAGTTACCGTGTTGTAGAATCTTCTGATGGAATACCCCGATCAATTGATAAATGCACTTATCAATTAGGAGAGAATGTAACTATAAATTATAAACAAAAAATACCTGCAATTGAAAGTCATAGATAATAGAAATTGATAATAACCATTCGATTTTCATAAAAAAATGAATTGTATCTTAAACTCCTTTCTGAAGTGAAATTCATCCTACGCTTATTTGATGTGCTAAAAATATTGAAGGAATTTTCTGATGAATTGATTAATGGCAGGACATCAAAGTTAACAGACCCGTGGCTGTCATGAAAGTTACATGGTTATCAGATTGCGTCGAGCATAAAACATAAACATGATCTTGTACCAACAAGATCGTGAACGATAAAATTAAGATACTTGGATTCGCTGGAAGCCTAAGAAAAGAATCCTTCAATAGAGCACTTTTACATAATACCGTTAGTCTCGTTCCTGATAATTCAACTCTGGAAATTTTTGAACTCGATGTCATTCCACCATTCAATCAAGACACTGAGAAAGACATGTATGAGAAAGTAAGGGGTTTAAATCCAAAATAAAAGGAGCAGATGATGTTTTGATTAGTACTCCGGAATATAATTACTCTGTACCTGGAGTGTTAAAGAACGCAATTGACTCGGCTTGAAGACCCTATGGTGATAATCCTTTTGATGGTAAACCAGTTGCAATAATGAGTGCCTTGATAGGAATGTTAGGAGGAGCTAGAGCACAATACCATCTTCGTCAAATTTTTGTCTTCCTCAATATGTACCCCATTAATAGACCTGAGGTTATGGTCAATTTTTTCTTCGGACAAATTCGACTCCAATGGTAATCTAATGGATGACACCTCAAAAAAACTAATAGGCGAGTTAATTCGAAACCTTGTAGATTGGACTATACTCTTGCGGAAATAAATCAAGTTTATCCCAAATTTACCTGTCACAGAAAAACAATTGGTCTACAATAAGTACTACGGTTTTGCAACCAGATTGACGAATGACTGACACATATGCATCAAAATTTGAACTAAGTTAAATATGGTATTTGTTGTTGTCCATTGTTGTGACATCTAATACTTCTAAAATATACAAGAAGAGAAAAAACTTGCGCATAACTACATAAAACCTCTATCGGCGATTCAGTATCACGATTAGTAGAGACCACTAACATAGTGATACAGGACAAGTGCTAGAAGATTTTGGGTCCTATCTAGTCACATGTTCAAACCCCAAAAACTAAAGGAACCAGAACGCTTGTTAACGTCGTAACTAATATGATAGCTATAAAATCCAATGGTAATCCAGCTCTTGCCATCTCTCTCGTAGTCACTAACCCAGATGAATATACAATTGCGTTAGGTGGAGTACCTACTGGCATGATGAAACCATAGCTAGCAGCAATAGCTATGGGCGCCATTAAAAGCAGTGGATTTAATCCCATGGACATCGCAAGTGATGCGGAAATTGGAAGTAATAGCGCCGCTGTTGCAGTATTGCTTATCATTTCAGTTGGCAAAATTGCCAACATAACAAAAACAAGCAATATTACAAAGTAATTTGCATTTCCAAGGAAATCTAGTTGATTTGCAATCCAGTCGCCTAATCCCGTGGATGTAAAACCATTTGCAAGAGCTAAACCTCCACCTATCAGGATAAGGACGCCCCAAGGAATTGTTACCGCTGTGTCCCAATCAAGTAGTTTCTTCGACGATGTCTGACGATTGACATCAAAACCTGTTTTATTGCGTTTATGCTCGCTATCATTTGTCTCTTTGTCTTCTTTTGGTTGACTGTTGTAACCTACAAACTCTCTGTAATCTTCATCGTTTTTCTTGGAATTTTGTTTTTTTCCAAAAACTGAAGGTATAAGGAATAATGATATCGATGATGCAATCACTATCATAGAATCGTCTATCATAGGTGCGATATCTTTCCAAAGTATTCCTCGTGTAATCCAAGCGGCTATAGTAATAAGAAATATCAATGCAACTATCTTTTCATCGCGAGATATAGGCCCTAGATCTTTTAAATTTTTTGCAATAGTGTCTTTTTCTCCAAATATGTCAAATTTGATATTTGTAATTTTTGAACCAATCCTTATTAGATATAGCCATAGTATTACTAGCGAAAGTGCACTAATCGGTAAGCCTAATAGCATCCATTGTCCAAAAGTAACTTCTACTCCCGCTATAGAATCAGCTAAAGATGCAAATATTGCATTAGGTGGAGTTCCTATAAGTGTAGAAACGCCACTAATATTTGCAGAATAGGCTACAGCAAGTAACAAACACACGACAAATTTATGGTGCTTGTCTTTATCTTTGATCAGAGAAATCACTGCTAATGCTATTGGGAGCATTAGAATAGCCGTGGCAGTATTGCTCATCCAAGCTCCTAAAAACCATGTGACTATCATAAATGATAATACGACAAACTTTGGATCGGTTCCAAAGAAACGCAACATTCTATATGCAAAACGTTTGTGTAAATTAGACTTTTCAACTGCTTTTGCGAGGAGAAACCCTCCTAAGAATAGGAATATGATATTGTCCGTATAATTACTAGAAGTTTCTGTAAAGGAGGTTACTTTTAGGGCTGGAAATATTACAAGAGGTAATAAAGCAGTAACGTATATGGGAGCACATTCTGTAATCCACCATACTGCCATCCATAAGGTAGTAGCCAATACAATTTTAGAGGAAAACGATAAATCCCCACTTATTTGAGGTATTGGTATCAAAATAACTATTAAAAATAATATGGGTCCCAAGAATATACCGAGGGTCTTGGTCAAAGTTTTGGACTGCATACACTCGATTGTAATTAGATCAGTATTATATAACAGAGTTTACCTGACAATATTAGTGGCTTCAAATCTACGGAGCATAAGGGAACTAAATGGATATTTGTTTAGGTTTGGACGGTAAGCAGTTTAAATATACTAATTGAATAAAAAAATTCTTAAATTCATCATTTCAGTGATTATTTGCCAGTGTGCAGTATATTTCGTTCGAAATTCGCTGGATAATTTTAGCTTCTATGCTATATTTTGTAATATTTTCATTAATTAATTCCATCAATTTTTAATGAGTTATTTTGATAAGGAAAAACAGTACATATCGAATGGGACGGTAGGTTTAGCAATATATTGGTTCTATTTTCAAACCAAGACAAATCCATCTAAAATATTATCATACCTATGGTTGCTAATTAGTAAGATTGGCATAACTACTACACTGAACTTAGTACTCTATTTTCCACCTGCTTTGTATTATATCAAGTATTATGACTCATTTTCTTTAGATGTTATTTCTTTTTGATCAAATTATAAGAATTGTCTACGGACAAGAAGAAATCGATATAAGTATTGAAAGCGAAGGTAATTCTGCAGTAGATAATCGTGAAGGAGGTGAACTTTCTGTCGGCGAAGAGCCCTCAGAATCAATGTCGTCCTCTTCTTCTTCTTCTTCTTCATTTTCTCCGCCTACAAATACTATTACAGGTTTGGGTAGTTATGTAGATAGCATTATTTTCTTTACCATGGTGGTATCGGTTGCTATTGCAACTTACTTCATCCTAAAATTCTTCATCAATAGATATGCGGATTCCTTAAACCTTGATAGAAGACAACTAGCCGGATTCAATTCCATAACGAAAATGGCAATCATAGTAATAACAATAATCATATTAATATTTCATTTTTCATCATTAAGCGGGGTGGCAGCAGGGGCAATTAGTGTAGCTGCGGGAACTATCATCGGGTTTTCATCAAGAAACACAATCAGCAATGCGATAGCAGGTATCTTGTTACTATCTGCTCGTCCATTCAAACTAGGCGATAGAATTAGAACTACAGAAGATGAGAATCTAATTGGAGATGTTGTAGAAATTTCATTGCTATACACTAAAATTAAGACCATACGAAATGAACTTGTTGCAATTCCAAATCAAACTCTGTTACAAAGACAGATCGTAAATTATAGTGGGCTGGATGTTCTTTCAATTACAATCAATGTTACATTAACGTATGATAATGACCGTAGATTAGTTGAAAAAATATTAATAGATTGTGCCAAAAGTACGGAAGGAATAGTAACGTCAGATAATTTTCCTGATGATGTAGCAAGGACTTCTAGATCTATCAATACTGCTGATAATTTTGTTACGGATCCATTTGTTTTGCTTGTAAAGTTTGAAGATTACGGTGCGGTATACGATCTCAGAGCATTTACAAATAAGCCAAAAGAATTTCTTAAAATTGCTTCAGAGATTAGAAAGAGAATATATAATTCATTTCAAGATCATGGACTTGATTTGACTGTCCCTCAAGCACAAATTGGATTAGATGAAGAAAGGGATAGTGGCATAAACCAAGATAATAATAGTTTGAAAGATCTAAGATAATAAAAGATTAAGGAGGATTTTGTTACTCTCTCTCTCCTACCAATACTAATGGCTATCGCAGAGGGCTTTTTGCATATAATATTGCTATTGGTCAAACCTGGTGATGGATGTGATGAAAGTGGTGACGACTCAATAGAATGTACCCAGAAAATTCTAAGACCAAAGATCCATAAATGATTGAGCCTCTATCTACTAATACCTAAATTTTTATTTCTTTTCTTCTCCTCAATTGGTAAGGGATACTGTTGGCGGGAAAAAAACACACGATTATTGAGAATGTTAACTTTATTTTATCTCATTTTGTCGGTCAAGAATTCTTGTTTCCGCGTTCTATTATGACTACTAAAACTAGTGGTCAGGTTTTTGTTAGTTCTGAGGATCAAATGATGCAATATTTTGAAGTGGCCAACTTTGTAGATTGCAGAATTAATGGTTATCCCTTTCACCATGAAGAGGAAAAAAAGAAGTTGTATCCTAGTTTCATTTTCATCGACTTGGATCTATCTTTATGCTCTACTTGTAAGTACCCTATCAGGAAACTAGACTACATTCTTAAACAAACGTTGAATAAGATAAAAGAAGAAATAAATGGTCATCCAACTGTCCTTTGGACGGGTGGTGGATATCACATTTATCAGCCAAATAAGATAGAAACTAGAGATAAAGAGAGACCACCTTTGGAAACATTCAGAGAATTTGAGGAATTTGTACCTATTCTGAGAAATGATTTGTGTACTGAATTCATCAGATTTGCGGGCAAATATTTAACTAGTAATAAAGGGGACCCAAAACATTATCCTTCCATATACTCTTGTTTAATCCGAATTCCTGGAACGATAAATTCGAAGCATAACCAGACAGTTAAGATAATTCAGAAATGGGACGGTATTGAAGCAAATACAAACTCTCTCGTCATGCCATTTTTAGATCACTTGATACAACTAAAGATCGAAAACGAAGAACTACGAATGATAAAACAAAATTCTGATTCTAAAAGCAATATCAAAAAAATAGCTTGGATAGATAAACTCCTTGAGACGCCTATCCCTGATCACCGATACTTTTGTTTATGGCATATTCTAATACCATACCTTAAGAATATCAAGAGACTTTCACAAAATGAAATAATTTCTATATTAACCGAATGGTTTGAAAAATGCAACAGAATAAACAAAGTTAGATGGAATTATACCAAAAGAATTAGAGAGCAGTTAAGGTATGATAAAGGCTATCCACCTATCAGCTTTGAAAATCTAAAAAAGGAGAATTTTGAACTTTATAATTTATTGGAAAGTTAACTAACTTGTAATGGAACAGAGAGTTCAATAAAGTTCCGATAAGTCAAACGCTATCTATTCCGACAAACTAGAAATATGAGAGGTTTTGAGTCAATTTGATCTGTTTATTGGAAACTCTTGTATTCTCGAGGATTAGGATAATAACACAGGCACACCCTTGGTTGCCTCCAGAAATCCTTGTACTTTCGAATATTGGAACGTCAGGATCAATAAGTATACAATTCCATTAAACAGTTATTTCATAAAATACCTGCGCTGATAATTCAACTATGACGTCGATAGGATGCGGTTCAACTTCAGTTATTGAATATTCTCTAGTTCCAATACTGACTGGGACTCTGTTAGAGTTACCTCTGAGATTTGTGTGGTTAGGTTCGTTTCCCACTACAATAATTTAAATGTCATCGGGGTAACATGCAGCGGGTCTCAGCACGGTATCATTCCCTCACCATAGTTTCTGAATATATTATCAAAAGTCATTTATTGCATGGAGATATTCATAAGAATTTAGTGTATGTCAAGCCGACCAGCAGAAGATAATGACATTTTAAATGATCCAAGGGTTCTGAATTTAGATAGAGTCGTATTCATTGGAAGGACATTTTCCGAGTATATGGCAATGTTTAATTTGCATCCTTTCCAATTAAAAGGTTTGAGCGTGTTAGATTGCCCGTCTGGAACTTCCTCTTTTGTTGCTGAAGCTCTGTCTAGTCAATATCAATTAAAGAAAGTTATTGGATGTGATTTGCTATACAAAGAGGATGATGCAAACAAGCTAAGAAACCGAGGAAAAGAGGACTTGGATTACATGATAAAACAGCTCTCTCAAGTCCCTGATCTTTATAATTGGAAAATCTACTCTAGTATTAGCGATCTGTATGAAGCAAGAAACAATGCTTTCAAAAGATTTATCTCAGATTATGAATTAGATAGACTCATCGGAAGAAAGGGTGATATTACCACACATAGGTACATACATGCTGTACTTCCTAAACTGCCATTTGGAAATGCAACATTTGATTTGGTATTAAGTTCTAACTTGCTTTTTTATTATCACAATATGTTTGACTATGATTTTCACCTTGATTCTATATTGGAATTAATACGTGTTACCAGCAAAGAGGTAAGAATATTTCCATGTCAAAAACCCGATGCTACTTTTCCCGACTATTTTGATAAGCTCCTCGATGATATTAACAGTCGTATGAATAATAACATATCTTTTCAAATTGAAAAAGTAAGTCATGAATTTCGTCGTGGTATAAATAAAATGCTCAGAATAAACAAGAAAGAATAAATTGGTATTAAACTCTCCCAGGGAGTTTTGCTAAACAATTTTACTCCTATTCTTAATATAGGCATAATTTATCTTTTTTCTCAAATGTATCCAGTAATTCTAAGAGGTGATACTGTAAATGTAAATTAGTTCTCTAATCTACTAATTTCAAGTAGGCAGGGCAGGTTAACACTAGTTCTATTATAAGTCTTAATTCATAATTTACTTTAAAAAATTATTTTTACTTTATGATGTGTATTGCTTGTTCGTAACAGGACTTACATGCCATCTCTACAATTCATTGGATAGATGGCGTAAATGTGGATTCTCCAAGAAAAAATTATTGTATGCTGTACGCAGGTTTGATAAATTCAGGATTGGCACTGATGCCATACATCAAAGACGAGTTACCAAAATGATAATCAACGCTTTCTGGATCTATAGTTACTATAAATAAGTTTCCGTTATTTGATCTCTCAATTGTGGTAGGAATATCAACTGCAGGACCCTCACGTAAACTTACCGTGGAAGCACCATTAAATATAGCAGAATCTCTATCGGAATTTTCTGTTGCATTTAGTACAACAAAATTGGTCAATGTGTGAGTATGTCTACCTATACCATCAGGGTTTATCATCTCAATAGCAGCTTTAAATGCTCCGGAAGATTGGTTATTTTAGGTGATAGCTTCACCTGTATCATTAGCTAAGACCGACCTCCATATTCCAGACAATACCCAGTCTACACTACCCGTATCATTTTCTGTCACTCCTACGAGTATTCCAAAAACATATTTATGATTCAGTAAATCGGATGGAATAGCGAATACAAAAGCTAAAGTATATTCATTTGATACTAGACCAGATATCAATAAGGTAGTAAATAATACTACTTTAAGATTCTTCATTAACAAGAGTAGACAACAATCCTAATCAATTGTAAGGTTTTAAACGCAAACTAATCCAAACAATTACCATTATTATTTTTTCTTTTGGTTATGGTTACAACTTGTTAATAGTGGAATCAGTGTAAAAATTGTATAACATTACATAAAAGTCAGATAATGAACAAACGGATCAGTAATTAAATACTATGTTATACAAACTACTCTATCTCGTTTGGATGAATTACTGGTTAAGAGTCTGTAATTATTCAAAAGAGATGCAATAAGGCTACTATATATTCTCATCAGTTATCTATCAATGAGGAGAACTAGAATATGAGTGGGAGGTCTATAGTATTCTGTATAATAGTATTGCCAACATACTAAAATATCAAAGTAGACCTCAATTGAGACCTTATTACTTTTCCAAAAGTTATACATAAATCAAAAAGTGCTAAAGGAAATCTATTCTACCTAATGAGAAAACTATAATATCATGACGGAAAAAGCAATTGGTTTGAAGGAGTGATGCTCACAGCTGTTTCTATCATAATTGTCTTAGGATTTTATTTCATTGGATGACTTTTTTTCCCATTTTCATTTGATACCTAAAAAGTGATAAGGAGTCTATCGAGTACACTCATGAGTATATCATCATTTAGTGAATAAAAATTAGTTTGTTTCATTAGCATAGGTAGGCCCGATTTCTGGTGGTGGCCTAACATTATTTGTATTTGTGCTATTATACACAGGCTGACTTTGAGCGTTGGAAAAACAATTAGATTGAGAGGTATTTATCCCCCTATCTGGAGTGCAAAGTTCTTGTAATGCTTGCGCAAATGCATCATTATACTTAAAGTCGATATATGAGACTCCAAGAATTCCTGAGAAAATAATTACCATAAATACTCTCATAGTTAATTTTTTATTTTGTTTTAATTTCCCATTTAAAAATTTCATTTAAGATTTTAGTTTAACATATTATTTAATATTCGATATCATTAGAATTTTTGGTTAGATGTAAAAGATATCAATTTTACTCGTCGAGTCCAACAAACGGGAAATATAAAAAAGAATACACGATGTATAACTGGGGTGTATAAAGTATTTATGATATTACCATTAAGCAATCATGTTTAATGTCTCTTTTATCTTAGCTTGATGACATGAGGTCAGTAGATTACTATTCCGTAGCCAAGCTGCCTCAAGCTTTGGGGCCGAAGGTTGAAATTTTAATATCTTCTGGATATCTAGATTAAGATTTAATAACTTTATCATTCTTTTTTTTTGTGAATTTTGTAACTACATCAAGTATTTCATCTATAGAAGATGGTTTTTTCAAAATATACTTAGCTCCGTCCTTTAACATATTAGCAATTTCAGTGCTCTGCGTAGATGACGCCGTAAATATTATTATATTATTAGTATCTAACAACTGCTCTTCCTTTAATTTGTTGAAAACATCCAAACCACTAAATTCGGGCATGGCCAGATCCAGGAAAATCACGTCGTAATATCCATTCTTATTTCTTATTTCCTCCAAGCCATCTTTCCCTGAATTAATTATCTTGCATTCGATATCTTCTGGTTCCAAATAGTCTTTGATCAACTCAGTTATATCCTCATTATCATCTATAATGAGGAGTCTGGAAACGGGTGCCACAGAGGATGAAGATGACATATTATTACTCATTGTAGGGGTATTATAGCCATTTCTCTCAATTCTAAAGGGGTATTGTAAACCTGAATGCTGCGCCTTCTCTGTATCCTTTGTCAATCCATATCGTACCACCATGTGCTTCAACTATACCTTTGCAAATTGCTAAACCTAGTCCACTTCCACCATGTTTTCTTATTAGGCTCGTATCAACTTGATAGAATTTGTGAAATAGTTTATCCATTTTTTCATAAGGAATTCCGGTACCATTGTCTTCAACTGAAAATTGTACCATTGTATTATTATTTACCAATTCTGCGATAATGGTTATTTTGCCAGATATAGGTGGTACAAAGTCTATCGCATTTTTGATCAAGTTTGCAAATACCTGTTCGATTCGTCTGCGGTCACACATAATAGTAGTTTCCTCAACTAATCTTAAATCTACGATAACAGTAATCTGTTTTTCACCAATAAGAGAGTCTAAATCTGATATGACCGATGAAATTAATACTTTTACGTTTACCAAATTTTTTTGAACCTTTAATTTTCCCATGTCAATCTTGTACCCGTCAAGGACATCATTGACCAGAACTTCTAATTTTAGAATATTCCTATAAATGATATTAGCATATTTTTTTTGCTTTTCATTTAAATCTCCTATTTTTTTTTGCCTAAGTAGAAGCTCGATGTATCCTCTAGCGGGAACTAACGGAGTTTTTAGTTCATGACTTACCATGGACATAAATTCTTCTTTGGCTTTGTCGGCCAAACGTAATTCTTTGTTGACATTTGCTAAGTATTCATCATTTTGTCTTAGTTCTTCATTTGCTTCTTGTAGTTCCCGTGTTCTGTCATCTACTATTTTATTTAAACTGCGATTTACATCATGTACGTTCTGTCTCATTATCTCAAAGTTTGTGGCCAGTTCTCCCACTTCATCGGAACTCTTAATGTCAATTTTTGAATCATAGTTTCCCTTACCTATTCGAATTACTAGATCTGTAAGCTTTGACAAAGGCAGGGAAATCGTCCTTGCAATAAATAAAATAAGAACTATTGAAATTGTTAGTATGATACCAGATATGACTAAAAATTGATCGACTGTTCTCTGTAAATTTCCAAATACGATATCAGTATTTTCTCTCAGCAAAAGAAACCAACCGCTTCCTGTATAATCCAAATGACCTGATCCTTGAGGCACACTCACAAGTATCTCAAAATCATTAACTTGTATTTGCGGGGCAGTGGAATTGAACAAGGAAGAGTTATTCTGGGAAATCAATTCTTGAAAATTTGGTAGAACTTTCAAAATTGATCCTCTATCGTGACTTGAATATATGACGGTACCATTTGCAGATATCAAATCTAATTTGATATATGTATTAGTATTATCCATGTTCTCATCAGAGGATATTACTTCTTTAAATATATCATTAATCTTATTTATTGGGTGTCTTGTAACCACAACGCCATCTATCGTCTTATTCTCGTCAAGTAGTGGAGCAGCAAAATGTATTACATACTGTTTCAAAGATTCTGAATAAGTAGGCACACTATCATAATACAGATTTCCTTGTATTGCCTCTCTGAAAAACTCTTTGTCAGATTCATTTTCTCCTAGATGAATGTTCCGTGTATCTCCAATTTTAATACCCATTTTATCGTATATTGAAATTGATGAATATGCTTTAAATGCTCGTTCCATCGAACGAAGATAATTCACCTTTTCTTGATTGGTTAGATTTGAATTTCCGAGTATATTACTATCTGATAGAAATCGTATATCGGCAAGCCTTTCAAACATCTGACGTGAAAGGTTATCCATAGTATTACTAGCCATTGTTTCTAAACCGTTAATTAATTGCATTTGCATTGTTGTAGCAAAATTTTGGAATGCTACATATGATAGCAACAATACAGAAAACGACAGTAGGGGTATCAGGGCAAGAATAAGCTTTGTCCTGATCTTCAAATGCCAGTTCCTTCCTTTTTTTGCAGCAATTTATTGTAGATTCTTTTCTGCCATTAAATCTTTGACAAATCTTGGGTCCACTATATTTTCTATATCTGGATACTCGCTAATTACTCCTCTTTCAGCATAAAACTTTCCTATTGAATTTCCAGAATCATACAAGGATATCGTCTCATTTAACTTATTATTCATAGAAAATTGAGAATTGTAGTCCAGATCTAAAAACTTGACATTATTTAGCCCTTCCTCTATTAGTGTTTTGTTTAATCCTGACTTTGCAGACATTATTTCAATATCTTCTGCTGCATTTCTGTCGAAATCTTCTTTTGCTTCAATCAGTGATTTAATTATGTTCATAACCTCTTGAAATCTTTGTTCCACTATTTCAGAATGAAACACTAATACATTTGTTATTGTACCTGGTACGTCTGCCCCGGTAGATAAGACGTTTAAATTCTTCTTTATACCTTCCGTTATAAACGGTTCGTAGACATGACCTGCCACTATCTGACCACTCACCACGGCATCTGGAATATCTTTGCCAAGTATGTTTTCAAATTCGACATCCGATTCACTGAGACCAATATTTTCTAAAGATCTCAGCATAAAAATGTGTGAGAAGCTATTGATTCCTTCTACACCTACCTTTTTACCCTTAACTTCGGTAAGGTTTTCAACATTCCCTATAATTGCATCAGCATAATATGAAGTATCTATGTTATAGACAACTTTGGTATCTACTCCTTCGGAATCTTGTATTAAAGCGTCAGAATATACTATAAACATTACATCATATTCCCCATTAGCATACCCTTTCACTGCATTGGCATAATCTTGAACAAGTGTAATGTTTACATCCACATTGTTTTTGTCAAAATACCCCTTTTCTTGGGCTATATATGCAATAAAATTAGGAACCCACAAAGTTAGTGCCATATTTATCGGTTTTTCATCAGGCATCTGAGCACCTGCTAAATTTGAGTTAGAAAATGGTATCGTAATAACAATACCAAGAATTATAGCAAAACATAGTTTCATGTCTATGCTCTTTGATCTCATTTTTGTTTAAGTTATATTGACACTGGTATTTTTCCATATCTAATTTATCACAAACAGGCAGATTTATTCCGAGAAACAAAATAGTTATTGCGGTTAAAGTTAGATATTGTATTCCGTTAATAGTTATTTACTTTTGATCTCAATTAGCTCCACTCACACAGATACTTATTATTAAAAGTGGAATATATAAAAATCAAATTAGTTATTGTAATTCAAATTTACCTAAAATGGTTATAAAGCTTTATCTAGAGAATAGTTAATGATTAATTTTATATACTCCAAATATAATATAAATATGATAAGTCATAACTGATAGAGTTACTAATGACAGTAAATTTGGAGTTTTTTTCGACTGTAAAAATGCATCCAAAAAAGCAATTAGTTTCATGCAAAATACTACAAAAAAAATGGATATTACGTTTGATAAGAATGCTCCGTCCGTTGTCATTAACCTTGAGGATTATTTTAATGGCTTTAAAGATATATTATCAAGAGGCGGAAAAATTAGATGCATAACTGAAGTTACTTTAGAAAACGTGATATACTGCAAAGAATTACTAAATATAGTTAGTGAACTGCGTCACCTAGATGATTTTCAAGGAGGATTTGCCATTAGCGAATCAGAATATATGACCAATCTAATTTTTCCGAAGGAACAATTGTTAACGAGAGTCATTCATTGTAATGAAAGGGAGATGGTTAACCAGACTCAATACATGTTCGAGAATCTTTGGAAAAAAGCTGTACCCGTTGATAGGAAAATAAAAGAAATTGAAAAGAGCAGTATAAATTATGAAACAAAAATAATTTCCATGTCAGATGATCCACTTAAGGCTGAAGAACTAGCCACATACTTGTTCCAATCCACCGAGTTGAATATTTGTACCTATTCTGAAGGATTGAAGATTGGTTATGATCTTTTTTTACGGTGGATAAAAGATTTCCTTGAGAAAAAGAAAAATGGCACACACAAAGGTATTAGGATCCTAATCGCAATATCAAAGTATAATTTAGAATTAGTTAAACGATATCTCGACCTCGGAATAGAGATTCGTCACCTAAAGGAATCACCTTTTATCAGCTTTGGTATCACTAAATCAGACATGGTAGCAACAGTAGAAGACGTGACAGAAAATAATTTTGCTAATAATATTTTGTATAGTAACGATCCAGCGTATCTACATAATTTTAAATCCATGTTTGACAAATTATGGGAAAATAGCAAACATGCATCAGAGATAATAAAGTCGATTGAAGAAGAAACAGAAATACCTTTTATAGAAACAATTGAAAAATCTGGTGATACATTGAGTTTAATTAGAGACCTGGTTGCTTCAGCTAATCAGGAGATACTAGGAATATTTCCAACCGTAACCTCATTTAAGAAACAGATAGAAAATGGTTTCTTTACACATATGAGAAGTATTTCTCATAATAAGGATTTATCCATAAAGTTTCTTGTTACTGATAAAATAGATTTTCAAGAAATAAAGGATATTAATAAATTATTTAAAGACGATCTTTATCTTTTGCAAGATAACAAGAAGGAATTTTATACGGGTAATGTTAGTGCTAGACCATTTGACTTTACAATTAACCAATTAAAGAATTTGAAAATTAGAGCCATTGCAAATAACGATATACAATCAGAAATAGGATTGATAATAGCGGATAGAATCAAATCAATAATAGTAGAGTTTAAAAATGATACATTCGGAGATTCGTCCCATTCCATCGGACTGGCATCTTACTCAAATAGTATTCCTATATCAAACTCGTATGCATTTATTTTTGATTCCCTGTGGAACCAATCAGAATTATATCAATTTTTAAAGAAAATATACAACAGACTCAAAATTCATGATAAAATGCAACGAGAGTTTATAGATATAGTTGCACATGAGTTACGGACTCCGGTTCAACCAATGATTGGATTAACTGAATATGTGAAAAACAACTTAGAAAACGAGAAACAGAGAGAACTACTAGAAATTGTCATCACTAGTGCACAAAAATTACATGCGTTAGCCGAAAACATTCTTACAGTGACAAAAATAGAGGGAAAAATGTTTAATCTCTCCAAGAGTACATTTAGTCTTACAGAATTAATTCTGGAAATTATAAAGAATTTCGAGGTAATACTCGAAAATAAAATTAGATTAGATGGCATACAGAAGAAAAAAATAAGGTTTAAACTAGTTGGATGTGAACAAAGATATATCGTAGTTGCAGATAAGCTAAGAATCTCTCAGGTTATTTCAAATTTAATAGACAACTCCGTGAACTTTATTATGGATACTAAAAGGGGTCTGATAACCGTAACAGTTGAGGCCAATGAAAGTAACCTCACGGTTAAGATAACAGACAATGGCGAAGGAATACATTCCGAAATACTTCCGAGGCTATTTAGCAAGTTTGCTACAAGATCTTTTTATGGCACAGGACTAGGATTATACATTTGCAAGAGTATCATCAACTTGCACGGTGGGAAAATTTGGGCTGAAAACAATAAAGATGGGATTGGAGCAACCATTTCATTTACTTTGCCACAGTAATCAGCACACATAAGAACCAATTACGAATTCCATAATGAAAAAAATAATTAATCACCATTCCACTAATACTATCAATGCTTTTTAGAATTTAAAAGGGAAACTTTGGATCTCGATAAGGGATTATCTTATATATTGCTGCTACCATAGCAACTTGACGCGATAACTAGGAATGTTAACAAATACTCCCAAGTTTGAAATCCTATCCGGTTCAAAAAATGCTGTAGAAAGAGGGGTAAAGTTCATGAAAAACACTAAAACAAGAATGGATATTACGTTTGAAAAGGATGACCCTTCCATAGTGGCTCAAATACCTGCTTATAATGAAGGATATAAGGACATTATTAAAAGAGGAGCGAAAATAAGATGCGTAACGGAAGTCACTCCGGAGAATATTTTATATTGCAAAAAATTATTGAAGATGGTTACAGAATTACTGTAAGTGTGTTGTAGACTTTGAATGCAATAATGCTCTGAGAATAAGGCGCAGTTCGAAATAATCCTATAAAGCATTTTATATGATCAGGCCTAAAACAATATTGCATCATTTAGGCTCGATGCTTTACTGAGGTTAATTAAAAGACTTCCTATGTAAACAATTTTTAGCAAAATCAAAACTCAATCATTGAATGATAAATACAAAAGCAAGAAATAATTAATGTATCAAAAATAGATTATTGTTAACTGTATGGCAAGTCCGATGAAATTTCACTTAGTGATGAAAGCGTTTCTCCCAAATCTTTCCCACCTGTGGTCCACACAATCAAAGTTTGTGTATCTCCAGTTCCCTCTTGTCCGCCTCTCAAGTCTTTAAAGTCAAAAGTATTGTCTACAGTAATTCCTGCGTCAGTTATTTGTGAAATATATTGGTCGATATCTTGTGTTGGAACCATCAGAATTCCTACTGTGTCGAAATTACTCGAATTTGAGGAAGGTGTCGTGCTTGTTAAACTGGCTGATGAGGTTACCGGTGATTGAATATTATTTACTGTTACAGAACCGGTCATTGTTACACCTGGATCACCTTCTGCTTCATAGTTATAGATACCTGAATTGCTGAATGTAAATGGATTAGATGCTTGACTATCAACTATTTCTCCAGTATTAAATACCGTATCGCCATTGGGACCCTTAACATCAATAGTGCGCTCATGCCCTGCATCTCCATTAAACCACTGCACGGTTGTACCTGTGTTGACTACGGCATTTTCTGGCACAAAATGTTGATCCAAAAATCTAGCTTCATTGTCTTCGCCAGCTGCATGATGACCTTCATTGGGGATAAGGATTACAAGATTTTTCACATTATTTCCCAATATCATAGTCTTGGTATTGAAAATGCTTTCTGCACTGATATTTGGGGTTACACCAATGGCTGTTGAATTCTGCGATTGAGCGTGTACGCCATTGGAGATGATATAGGAATAGCCTGTTAATATCAGTATACCAACAATAGCTAAAAATACATGAATACTTGAAACTCTCATATAATTGTCAAGAGGTAATATGAGATTTATCACATAAAAACTATTACCCAATGGAAATAAGTACTAAATTAATAATTCTGTAAAATATGTAATAAATCTGGGGTTGGGTCTAATAATAGACCTATTTTACGTTAACAATGCCGGACATCCAGGGATGAATTACACAGATGTAGTTGTAAGTAACCGGATTTTCAAAAGTCACTGTGAATGAGCTAATTGGTGGTGCACCTAGGGGAATCAGTTCCATTGAAAATATCCAACCGGAATTGACATAGCTTTCGTCACCACTAAAGGAATAGTTGGAGTTAGGTGGAAGGTGGATTATATTTGTCTCGGTACCGTCAATTACAACTGGAGCAGATGCCCTAAGATTATCCACTATCGCCAATTTGTTACTCAAGTTTGAGCTGTCCAGCATTATGGTTGGTTCAACATTCACAGATGAAATAGTAGCAGTTAATTTAGTCTCGTTTGAAATGCTGAACGGGACAATCAAAGGCGGGATCATTTCCTTGTCTTTAACAAAAGTGACAGTATGAGGTTCTGTAACCTTCATGGGATTGGTCCAAGTGATGCGCTCGCCCGTATTGATTGTTATGTTTTGAGGGGAAAAATTATCCGAACTTGCGCCATCTCCTCCAGCACTAACGTTACTTGAAATGGCACTGACTTCTCCTAGGAATGATGTACCGAATATTACAAAAATGGAAAATGCTAATAAAGTTGCACTAGCGTTTATTATCGTAATTTTCATCATTATTAGCCTTGAGCTAATACATTGTTTCCAAAGTTCTGTTGGTTTTGGAAGTTAAAGTTATTACCTGAACCGATACTATCTCCTCCAGATACTGCCTGGCTGTTTTGATCTGAAAATTGTGATTGAGATATGGACTGTGATGCTTTGTTTCCATTCTTTTTGTGATTAGCACGAGCATCGTCGAAGTCCATAATGGGATCCAGGATTAGTGCGAATGCGACCACGATTGCGATTGATGTTACTAAAAGTTTTTTGTTTTATTTTGGTTATGAATAATACGATTATTCATATCTTTAGTATCATAGAAAAATATATTTAATTTGCTAACTAGATGCAATACTCTAATACTCTAATAATTTTAGACTCAATCCACGAAATTCAAAACATATGTGATTAGATAGGATTGTCTGGCATGCATAATACCTCGATCCGATTGAAATTATTAGTAACTAGTTTCCCAAAGACTATGTACTACAAGTAGTAACATGTTAGGGGCAGGTGAAGTAGTTTGCCCATCGATTCTTTTTCTTCTTTGAAAATATTTGGACTGGATCATATTATCAAAACCAAATTCTAATTTCAAAAGTATCTGTATTTTCCAAGGAAAGATAGATGCCTTGATTGTGATTGTCTTTTCTAACGCTTGTAATGAACAAATGCACAATAGATGAGTTTGTCTAAAAGAAGGATAAAACGATTCTAACAAAACATATATCTATCAAACTTTATTTATTCTATCTGATAACAGGTATGCAACATTTTGTCAGAATTTGCACGTTGTTGATTATTATTATTACAGGAACAATGTCAACAGCGACGTTAAGCAATATCGATTTTCTTTCTTCTGAGGCTAATGCCCAAATATTTTCTGATAGAAGACACACAACTTTGGTAATTGATGCTCCTATCGCTGTATCTGAAGATAATGTATATGTAGCTTGGTGGACCAATAAATCTGGAAACAATGAAGTTTTGTTTAGAGCATCCAATGATAATGGTGCTACATTTGGGGATAAGATAAATCTAAGTAAGACTCCCGAATCGGAATCAGAAGATGTTGAAATACAAGCATCGGATAATAATGTGTATGTTACATGGTGGGAAAGAAACCAAACATCAAACGATCCTGTAATGAGAATTAGTAATGATAATGGAGAAACCTTTGGGCCTTTATTAC
>LLBY010005544.1_pt1 | contig 26898 bp, 14 predicted proteins | sample 1489401 | NCBI WGS metagenome assembly LLBY01 (sample SAMN04092656, study PRJNA295927) | soil metagenome | biome: Soil prokaryotic community; feature: Bulk soil; isolation source: soil from tomato rhizosphere | host: tomato cultivar Hawaii 7996 | place: South Korea | collected 2011-11-01 | reverse complement strand
CGGGCCCGCCACGCCGGCGCGGATCAGCGGTGGCGGGGCCACCAGGGCCAGAATTTGCGCTTGGCGGGGGAGGATTTCGCGGGAGCCGGCTCGGCCGCGGGAGCGGGCTCGGCGACGCGGGCGGGTTCCACGGCGGGCGGAGGCGGGGCGGCGTTCAGGAAGCGCTCGGGCGAGAGCGCTTCGTCGCTGAAGCGCACCTCGTCCACGAACCCGTCGAAGCGATCGGCGACGCGGCCGTTGTATTGGCCGCGCCCCACGCTCCACATGCCGTGGCGCGAGGGGGAGAAAAGGCCGGTGAAGCCTTCGGCCTGGCCGATGCGCACGCCGTCCGCGTAGAGCGAAAGCCTGCCGGAGGCCGGATCGCCGACCACGGCGACGTGATACCATACGCCGGGCTGCACGACATGGGCGCTGTTGATGGCGAGGAGACGATTGTCCCGGGTGACGAGTTCGACGCGCAGGCCGTTGGGGGTGATGCCGGCGGGCACGGGGCCGTCATGGCTCTTGGAGAGATAGAACAAGGCCTGGGGGCCCTCGCCCTCGTTCATGTCGTCGCGGCCGATGATGGTCTGGACACCGCGGATGGAGGCGAAGCGCACCCACGTCTCGATGGTGAAGGCGGTGAACGCGACCCGGCTGAGCCGCTCGTCGGCCGGACTGTAGAGATCCTGGTTCAGATCGCCCATGATGCGCACCGAGCTTTTGTTCGCCGCGCCGGTGGCGGGAACCGTGGCGAGGGGCACCTCGGAGGAGAGGGTGGGCGACTGGATGGGTTCCAGATCATGACCGTTGCCCGAGGCGTCGGGGATCGGGGCGGTGAGGGCGCCCGAGGGGGCGTCGTCGAAGCGATAGTAGGCGACGGTGCCGGCCGACGCGGCGGAGGCGGTGGCAAGCGCGACGAGGACGAGACGGGCGCGCGCTGCGCGGAGATGCGAGACGGGTTTGGAGCGGGATCGGATTTTCATGGGGAAAAGGGGGAGCCGAGGCGCGATGCACGTGGCTGAGATCGAGGACGGCGTCCTGGACTTCAGGCGCTCGCGCACCGAGAGGCGGCGGGTGTCGCAGTGGCTGGTGACGCGCTCGGTGTCCATGTCTGTTTCCCCGCTCATGACGACTCCCGGATAAGCTGCATCAGGCGGGCTCGCGCGTAGGTCCACCGTCGTTCGATCGTGCGCTCGCCGACACCGAGGATGCCGGCGATCTTGGGCGTCGTGTAGTCGCCGAAGAACTTCAGGGTGACGACGCGGGCGCCCTCGGGGTCCAGTTGCTCGAGCCGGGTGAGGGCCTGGTCCACGAGCAGCACGCGTTCGTCGGGATCGACGGCGGCGAGATCGAGGTCGTCGATGCGGAGGCGCACGGGGTTGCCGCCGCGTTTGAGGCGGTCTTTTTTGCGCGCGTGGTCCACCAGGATGCGCCGCATGGCGATGGCGGCCACGCGGAAAAAGTGGGCGCGATCCTGCCAGCGGCGTTCGTCGGAGCGGCACAGGCGCAGCCAGGCCTCGTGCACGAGCGCGGTGGGCTGGAGGGTGTGGCCGGCCGATTCCGAGGCCATGCGGGCGGCGGCGAGGCCGCGCAGCTCCTCATAGACGAGAGGCAGGAGCTTTTCGCCGGCCATCGCCTCGCCGCTGGCGACGGCTTCCAGCAGCAGGGTGACATCGTGGCTCGGGGAATCGGGCGGCATGGGGGCGAGACCGACATTGTGCCGGGTAACCGTCGTTTGCCAATCCGGCAACCGCGCGTTTTGAAGGGCGGCCGCGGCGGCCCCGACGGGAGCGGGGCGGGTCGATCTGTATCCGTCGATAGAATACATACCGCGCTCAGGGAAGGGCCAGTCGCAGGCGGAAGAAACGGCGCGGCGACGCGGCGTCGGGGAGCGGAGCCGAAAGGGTGATGGCGGTCGCCTCGGCGCGCGGGATGCCGTCGGCGCCGGGCGGAGACCAGGGGAGCCAATTCGTCAGATCGGTGGAGGTCTCGAGCGACCAGGCGCGGTCGGGCGGGAGGATGAAGGACACGGCGACCGCGGGCGCGCCGCCGCCGTCGGTCGCGGCGGCGATGGTGGCGCGGAGCGCGCTGGCGGGATCGAGCGGGTCGGTGAAGGCGATGAACTCGGCGAGGTTGTCCTGGCCGTCGCCGTCGGGGTCGGCGGTCTCGGCGCCTTCGGGGGAGCTGGCGCCGCCGAAGGTGGCGAGGCGCCAGGCGGGGTAGTCGGCGCGGGCGCCGAGCGCGGCGATCCACTCGGCGAGGAGCGCGATGGCGGACGAGTCGAGCTCGGTGCTGCCGAGCGGGGGCATGCGGGTGAAGCCGTTTTGCACGGCGACGCGGTTGTAAACGACGGAGCGGGCGAGGTCGCCGGGCGCGAGGAGGCGGTTGGCGGGGTCGCCGCCGTGGTTGATCGCGTGGCCGTTGACGAGGCCGGTCTGGGCGAGGCCCAGGTGGGCGCGGCCGTCCCAGTGGGCGCCCGAGACGGTGCCGTCGGCGCGGTGGCAGTAGGCGCAGTTGACGGCGAGGTAGGAGCGGGCGCGGGCCTCGGCGGAGTAGAGCGCCTCCTCCGGGCGCAGGTGGCGGGGCAGCGCGGCTGGCGCGCCGAGCGCGGCGTCGAAGTAGCCGGCGTCCTCGAGGAGCGCGAGCTGGTTGCCGTGGTGGCCGTGGATGACGGCGGCGCGGTTGAGCTGGCGGGTGGTGACGGAGAGCGCGCCGCCGGCCTGCGGGGTGTGGCAGGTGAGGCAGCTCGAGCGGCTCGGGATGCCCCAGCGCTGGGTGCGGAGCAGGCCGCCGTCGTTGATCTGAAGGTCGAACTCGACGCCTTCGTCGGGCACGAGCGTGGCGTCGGTCTGGGCCTCGTTCCAGCGGTAGCTCACGCCGTAGAAACCGGCTTCGCCTTTCACGAGGACGCGGGTCTCGAGACGGCGGCGCGTGGAGGCGTCGCCGCGGGTGAGGTCGAGGTCGAAGTGTTTCACGAGGACCATGCCCTCGGGATAGGTCCAGTTGGCCTCGGGCCGCGGGGTGAACCGGGCCGCGGGCGGGAGCGAGAGCCAGCGGCGCTTGACGGCGTGGTCGCTCCAGAAGGGCAGGTTGACGTCGTAGGGGAGCAGGCCGGGGCCGGGGGAGAGATCGGCGAGGTCGGCGAAGAGGCCGGTGGCGCTCAGCGTGGTGGGGAAGCTGCTCGTCGATGTGCCGGTGACGAGGCGGATGATGCGGCTGTTGAGGTAGTCGGCGAAGAGAAGGTCCTGGTTGGACGGGTCCACGCCCATGCTGACGAGGCCGCCATAGACGCCGGGCACGCCGGTGAGGCGCGAGACGGCCTTGGTGGCGGGATCGAGCTTCCAGATGTGGCCGGAGACGGAGTCGCAGAAGACGTATTGGCCCTGGAGCGCGGGGAAACGGGAGCCGCGGTAAACGATGCCGCCGACGACGGAGCTGCCGGCGAACTGGGGATCGGCGCCGGAGACGGAGGCATGCGGATAAACGTAGACCGGATCGATGGAGGTGAAGTTGGCGGGTTTGGTCGGGTTGGTGGCGAAGGTGGTGTCGGCGAGGCCTTCGCGCCAGACCCAGCCGTAGTTGCCGCCCTTCACGACGAGGTTGATCTCCTCGTAGAGGTTTTGGCCGACGTCGCCCGCCCAGAGATCGCCGGTGAGCGGGTCGAAGGACATGCGCCACGGGTGGCGCAGGCCGACGGCCCAATACTCCATGCGGAGCTTGGTCATGTCGGTGACGGCGAGGCCGGTGAAGGCGCCGTCCCAGGAGCCGCCTTTGGCGACGGGCACGAAGGGGTTGTCGATGGGGACGGAGAAGCGGGCGAGGCCGCCGTCGGTGGGGATGGCGGCGTGCGGGGTGGGCTCGATGTTTTCCGGGCGCTTGTCCACATCGAGGCGGAAGATCCCGGCGAAGAAATCCTTGTCGAGGCGCTGGCTGTTCTGGCGGTTGTCGTTGGGGTTCTCCTCGTCGCCGGCGGCGTAGTAGAGGTAGCCGTCGGGGCCGAAGTGGAGGTCGCCGCCGTTGTGGTTGGGGCCTTCGTCGCGCTGCTGGAGGAGGACGAGCTCGGAGGCGGGGTCGGCGGCGTCGGGGTCGGCGGAGGAGACGCGGAAGCGCGAGACGCGCTCGTGGTCGAGCCCGTCGATGCGGACGGAGTAGGCGGCGTAGAAGTATCCGTTTATCGAATACTGCGGGTGGAAGGCGAGGCCGAGGAGGCCGAACTCGTAGTTGCCGCCGTTGACGATGGATTCGGCGGGGCTGCGGCCGGCGACGACCTGCTGGAGGTCGAGGAAGAGCTTTTTGGCCGGCGCGGTCGCGGTGATGTCGGGGACGAGCTGGATCTTGGCCATGCGCTCGCAGACGTAGAGGCGGCGGGTGTCGCCGGGCTGGGTGGCGATGGCGATGGGTTCGCCGAAGCTCACGCCGGGGACGGCGTCGGCCGTCTGGTAAACGGTCGGCGGCGGCGCGGAGGGCATGGCGAGGGAGGGGTTGTCGATGCGGAGGCCCGAGGCGAAGGAGACGGCGACCTGGGCGGTGGCGGAGGCGCCGCTGACGTTGGAAACCCGATACGTGAAGGTGACGGGGCCGGCGGCGGGGCCGGAGTGGGCGTAGAGGATCTTGCCGTCGCGCACGGTGGCGACGCCCTCGGCGGGAGCGGAGGCGATCGCGAGGGTGGCGGGGATGGGGGAGCCGGCGTCGTTGGCGAGGACGTCGAGCAGGACCTTTTGCGCGGGGTGGATGGTGGCGGCGTCGGGCGCGGGCGAGGGCGCGGGGAAAACGGCGGAAGGGCCGGCCTGGTGGCTGGCCTTGATCTCGGGGAGCGAGAGGGCGCGCTCGTAAACGCGGAGCTCGTCGAGGGCGAGGTTCGCGTTGGTGTCGCCGGCCCAGTTGGAGCGGCCGATCCAGTTGTTGACGTCGCGGAGATCGGAGAGGCGGTAGGGCAAATCGAGGGAGCCGTATTGTTCGCCGTTGCGGAACCAGCGGACACGGCAGCCGGCGGCGCCGTGGGCGCCGGCCTGGTCTTCGACGGAGAGGACGTAGTGGTATTCGGTGCCGGCGGCGGTGGCGGTGGAGAGGTCGGTGTTGAGGCCGGTCTCGGCGCCGCCGCCGATCTTCGCGGCGAGGCGGTGGTTGCCGAGGGTGTTGCCGACGTTGAGGGAGAGGATGAGGCTGTCGGTGGCGGTGAAGGCGCCGGGGGCGGTGGCGCCGTCGATGATCTCGCCGGAGGCGGCGCCGGCGCCGCTCGTGACGGAGCAACGGCCGAAGTCGAAGAGACGCTGCCAGTTTTTTGAGGAGAGGGGCCTGACCCAGGCTTCGAGCGTGAGGCTCGCGCGGGAGGAGACGAAGCCGTTGCGGAAGTCGAGGTAGGCGGAGATCGAGGAGGCGCTTTGGTTGCCGTTGGTGGCGCCGGGGAGGACGATGGCGGCGCCGTTGAAGGTGGCGCCGTTGCCGCGCACGACGGCGGGGGCGGCGCCGATCTCGTCGGCGACGATGGAGCCGGCGGGGGCGGAGCCGGCGGGTGCGGTGAAGAGCCAGCGGCGGACTACGGAGTCCAGGCGCGGGCCGGAGACGAGGCGCTCGCGCCGGTCGGCGACGGACTGGGCGCTCGGGGCGGAGTTGTCGCCGCCGTTGATGAGGACACCCTGGTCGCAGTTGTCGCCCGTGCCGACCATGCGGGTGCCGTTGAAGACGATGCCCGGATTGGTGAAGTAGTAGGGCGCGACGGAGCCGCCGCCGCAGTAGTTGTGCAGCATGACGCTCTTGGGGCTGAGCACGCCGTCGTTGTGGGAGCGGCCGTAGTTGTGGCCGCCGGTCTCGTGGGCGAAGACGGCGGACCAGATGGCTCCGGGATTGTAGGCGGAATACATGCCCGGCTGTTGGGCGACGGCGGCGATGCGGTCGGAGTCGCTGTTCTCGACGATGTAGGTGACGAGGTCGGCGCCGGTGGCGGAGCCGAAGGCGACGACATCGGCGATGCGGGAGTCGTTGTTGGCCATCCAGCCGACCATGCCGCCGGTGGTGGTCCAGTTGACGGGGTCGTTGGCGGATTTGACGAAGCCGACGATGCGCAGGGCGGCGCCGGTGCCGCTGATCTCGTTGATGCGGTTGTTGCCGACGACGGCGTTGGCGAGGAGGACTTCGACGTTGTCGTCGCCGCCGACGCTGTCGGCGTAGCTCGGGGCGTAGCCGATGGCGAGGTCGGCCTCGATGGCGGCCTGGACGGGGGCGGCGGGCAGGCGGGCGGTCGCGGCGGCGAGGACGGCGGCGAGGATGGCGGCGGCGCGCGGGGCGAGGCGGAAGCGGCGGCGGCGGGAGGACATGGGACGGGGGCGCTTCAGGTTCAATGGTTGCCGCAGGAGCCGACGACGTAGGTGGCGGGGTCGATGCGTTTGACGATGATCTCGCCGGGCTCGCGCGGATCGGCCTGGAGGTGGAGGCCGTCCTCGGGAGACATCACGGTGAAGGCCTCGCGGCCGCCCTTGAAGGCGATCGTGACCATGGATTGGGGGCGGCCGACGAGTTTGCCGTGGAGGGTGCCGCGCAGGGCGGAGGGGGCGAGGTCGGCGCCGGTGAGCTCGACGTCGAGCTCGTGGCCGTCGAGGGCGGGCAGGGTGAGCCGGCGCACGGTCTCGCCGCTGGCGCGGGCGGCCTGGAGGACGGTGGCGACGGTCTCCTTCCGATAGACGAGCTGGCGGTCGAGGATGCGGTCGTTCTCCTCGACGAGGCGGCGAAACTCGGCGGGGTTGTGGGCGATGCGGTGGAGGACGGCGGGATCGCGGGCGTCGCCCTCGGTCCACTCGTGGCGCCCGCTCGCGCGGGCGACGGGGAGCGGGCGCGGAAGCGGGGTCGCGGGGAAGACCAGGCCTTCGGCGAGGTCGGCGGCGAAGGAGGCGGAATCGGCCGGGGGCGGGGTGGCCGGAACGGGCTCGGCGGTCGCCGGCGCGGAGGGAGCGGAGGGAGCGGGGGCGGAAGGGGCGGCGTGGCGCGGCACGAGGAGGAGGGCGATGGCGCCGGAGAGGACGAGGACGGTGAGGAGAGGCGTGGTTTTCATCGTGTGCGGGGGGCGTTTGCCGCGTTGGCGCGGAGCGGCGTCAGGGCTCGCGGGCGAACTCAGGGCTCGCGGGCGAGCAGGCCGTCGAGGATGGGGCGGGGCACGGGGAAGGCGGTGCCGTGGCGGATGCCGCGCGGCATGACGAGCCGGTCGGCGGGGATGGTTTCCCAGGTCAGGAAGTCGCGGGTGCGGCGCGCCTCGTATCGGTGTTTTCCATACACGTCGTAGTAAACGTGGACCCAGTCGCCGACGCGCAGGAGGGACGGGCCCTCGACCCATTCGGAGGCGGGCGGGGTGACGGGGACGGGGTCCGCGGCGTAGGGACCGAGGATGTCGTCGGCGACGGCGTGGAGGATGTTTTTGCCGGGGCGGGGGTGGGCGCGCTCGTCCTTGAACACCATGTGGAACGCGCCCTCGAAGGGGAGGACGGTGGCGTCGATGGAGTTGAAGCCCGGGTTGAAAAACAGGGCGGTGGGCGCGAAGGAGACGAAGTCTTTCGTGGTGGTGAAGTAGTGGCGGTGGTTGTTGTGGTCGCGGCCGCCGAACGAGGTCTCGGGGAAGCGGTCGGGGATGGTGGTGGCCCAGAAGACGAGGAACTGTTCGCGCTTGGCGTCGTAGATGATCTCGGGGGCCCAGCAGTTCCGGGCGGCGGGTTCGTGGGCCATGACCGGGATCTCCTGTTGGGCGGACCAGGTGACGAGATCGCGCGAGGAGGCGTGGCCGATGGTCCGGCTGTCCCAGCTGTCGGTCCAGACCATGTGGAAGACGCCGTCGGGGCCGCGCGCGATGCAGGGGTCGCGCATGAGCCTGGACTTGCCGACGAGCGGCTTGAGGAAGGAGCGGCCCTGATTGAGGGCGCGCCAGGTCAGGCCGTCCTCGCTCCAGGCGAGGCGCAGGCCGTCCTGGCCGTTGTCGATGAAGTAGGAGAACAGATACGCGGTGTCGGCTTCCGCGGTGGCGGGTTGCGCGGTCGAGGCGGTGGCGGCGGACGCGGTGAAAGCGAGGACGGCGAGCGGGCGGAGGAGGGAGCGAAGGAAACGCATGGCGGGATGGGGGAGGGGGGCCCGCCGGCCCGGCCCGGGGGCGTGCGGTCCGTGACGCGGGCGGGGTGAGCGGGGCGGGGTATTATTTGAACACGACCTCGCCGGTGGCGACATCAATGGACCATTCGCGGGGTTCGGGAAGCCGGAGGCGGCCGTCGCCGATTTCGAGGGGCATCCAGAGGTAGCGGCCGTCGCGGTGGTTGGCGGGGCGCCACATGTCGCCCATGAAGATGACGGAGGTCTTTTTCGAGCCGACGACCTTGAGCATGAGGGTGGACTGGGAGCCGTAGGTCTTTTTCCCGGGCGGGGCGATGTCCCGGAACTCGGACCAGGGGCCGGCGAGGGAGGTGGCGGTGGCGTATTGGTTGTTGTTGGGCGCCCAGCCGCTCATCCAGGAGCCGATCATGTAGTAAAGGCCGTCGTATTTCACGAGCGCGCCGCCCTCGAGGCGGGATTTGATGAAGCAGGTCTCCTCGGCGACGGTGAGGAAGTCGTCGGAGAGTTTGGCGATGTAGAAGCCGCGGGTCGGGCGGGCCTCGAAGACCAGGTAGGCGGAGCCGTCGTCGTCCAGAAAGCCGCCGATGTCGCGGCTCTCCTGGCCGAGGGGGCGGAAGCTGTGCACGAAGGTGTAGTCGCCGTCCACGGTGTCGCTGGTGTAAACGGCGACGCGGGCGAGTTTGTAGGCCTTGTCGTCGAGGTGGACATACATGACGAACTTGCCGGTTTTCCGGTTGTGGAAGACCTTGGGCCGTTCGAACACGAAGGGGGAGCCGACGTCGGCCTCGGGCGGTCCGGTGCGGATGACCTGGTTGCGAAACTCCCAGTTCATCAGGTCCGTGGAGGCGTAGCAGGAGACCGCGCGGTCGGCGGGTTTTTTGCCCTTGGTCTCGCCGCCGCGGTCCTCGCCGAACCAGTAGTAGGTGTCGTCGAGTTTGAGGATGCCGCCGCCGTGGGCCTGGATGTGGTGGCCCTGGTCGTCGGGCCAGATGGCGCCGGGGACGACGGTGGTGCGCGGCGCGGCGGGAGCGGCGAGGCCGGGCGAGACGGCGGCGAGGGCGAGCAGACCGGCGAGGCCGGCGAGGAGCGGCGCGGAGCGGGCGAACATGATGTGTAGGGGAAAAATGAATACGGGATGGCGGGCGCGGCCTCAGGAGCCCACGCGCGCGGCGCCGCCGGTGTCGGCGTCGGGCAGCTCGTAGAGGCGCAGCTCGGAGGGCGGCGGGGCGGAGTCGCGCGGGCGGTCGCGGTTGCGCGGGAGGGTTTCCCAGCGCAGGACCCAGCGGCGGCCCTGGTCGCGCGAGACGGCGGTCTGCACCTCCAGCCCCGGGGCGGCGGAGACGGGCGCGGCGAGCGCGGCGGGCAGGACCGGCGCGGGCGGCGGGAGGGTGGCGAGGGGGCGGAGGGTGTCGCCGTCGAGCGCCCAGCGGCCGTCACCGGCGGAGTGGGTGGTGGAGAAGTCCACGAGGAGGGATCGGTCGGACCGGAGGGCGGGCGGGCCGAGGGTGACCTCGGCGGCGAGGGAGCCGCCGCCGCCGAAGCCCCAGCGGAAGTCCCAGTCGCTGATTTGGACGATCTCCCAGCGGGAGGCGTCGGCGACGGGGCGGGCGGCGTAGGCCTGGGATTTGCCGGCGTCGTCGTAGCGGTGGTAGGTGACGACCGGGCGGTTTTGCGCGTCGAAGCCGAGGTTGAAGGTCATGTTGATCAGGCCCTGGCGGACGGGCGCGGGGTCGATGACCTCGGCGTTGGCGAGGGTGATGGGCAGCGGGATGGGGGAGCCGTCGCATTTTTCCCAGTTCAGGAAGTCGGCGCTGCGGGCGTAGGAGAGGGTGTGGTTGGTGGCGGCGTCGGGGGTGTCGCGCCACATCCAGACGAGGTGGAAGCGTCCGTCGGGGCCGAGCACGGGAGGGAGGGCGTAGGCGTTGCGCCGGCCCTGGCCGTCGAGCAGCGGGGCGGAGAGCAGGTTTTTCCAGGAGCGGGTGTCGGGATCGTAGAGGTTGTAGATGTCGGCCCCGTTGCCGCTGCCGCCGTCGCGGTAGCGGAACATGAGGTCGCCGGCGCCGTTTTTGAAGAAGACCGGGTAGGTGGTGTTGTTCTCGCGCCGGCCGGTCATGCGGTCGAGGCGCTCTAGCGACGTGATGTCGAATGGGCGGGTGGAGCGGTAGTAGATGAGCGGGTCGTTGTGGAGGTTGCCCGAGAGGTGGAGGTGGCCGTCGCGGTCGAGGGCGAGGGCGAGGTAATTGTGGCTGTCCCAGCCGGTGACGTTGGACGGGCGGCCGCGGCCCGGCAGGTGCACGCCCTCGGGCTGGAAACGCGTCCACTCCGTGCTATCGAGCCGGCGGCCGGCGACGGTGATGCGGCGTTCGGCGTCGTAGTAGGCGACGAACTGGTGGTCGCGCTCGGTGAGGAGGCCGAAGCTCACCGGGTGGCCGGACCAGACGGTGTCAACGGGCAGGTCGGCGAGGATGCCGGCGCCGGCGGTGGCGTCGGGCGCGGCGGCGGTCTCGGGCGCGGGCGGCGGCGTGTCGGCGCGGGCGGCGGTGGCGAGGGGGAGCACGGGCAGGAGAAGGAGGGCGAGGGGGTGTTTCACGGGAAAGGGGTTGGCGATGGAGAGGGCCGCGGTGGATCAGGCGTCGGCGGGAGTCTCGGCGCGGCGGCGGGCGAGCTCGGCCTTGACCACGTAGGCGCGTTCCTCGTCGAGGGTGTATCGACGGAGCAAATACAGCGCGAGTCCGGCGCCGACGGCGGGGAAGGCGAAGTAGGTGAACTTCATCAGTTGCAGGGTGGTGTCGGTCTGCACGCCGCCCTCGGCCTTGGCGTTGAAGCCGATCCAGACCAGCATGAGGCCGGAGATGAGGCCGCCGAGGGAGTTGCCCGCTTTCTCGAACCAGCTGAGCAGGGCGCCGAAGACGGCCTCGCGGCGCAGGCCGGTGGAGAGCTCGTCCTCGTCGGCGAGGTCGGCGATCATGGCGGCGGGGATGAGGCCGAAGCCCGCGTTGGCGATGCCGTTGAACGAGATCACGATGATCTGGAGCCAGGGCTGGCCGGGGATGTAGAGGAAGAGCTTGGAGACGCAGCCCACGATGAGCAGGGCGGCGGCGGCCTGGAGGGCGGTTTTTTTGCCGATCTTGCGGACCAGCCAGGGGAAGAAAAACAGCGACGCGAGCAGGGCGCTGACATGAAAGGAGGAGCCGATGAAGCCGAAGGCCTTGAAGGCCTCCCCCCGGTTGCCGCCGAAGACGTAGTAAACGTTCATGTAGCCGGCCATGATGCCGACCATGCTGTAGCAGAAGCAGAAGATGAAGCGGGCCCCGAGCACGGTGGTGAACTGGCGGTTGTGCCAGACGGCGCGCAGGCTGGCGAAGAGCGGGATCTTTTGCTGGCGGGCGGCGACGCGGTGGTAGTTGCGCTCCTTGCAGAGGAAGACCGGGACGAGGCCGATCACCACGAAGACGGCCATGCAGCCCAGGGCGACCATGCGCACGCCGCGGATGGTGTCGGGCAATCCGGTGACGGGGTCCTTGAACTGCTCGGTGAGCATGGGGAGCCACTGGCTGCCGATCTGGATCACGAAGCCGAAGGCCATGGCGACGCCGATGATGCGACTTCGTTCGTGGTAGTCGGCGGTGGATTCGAGGATGAGGCCGTTGAGCGGGACGGCGTAGAGGGTGTGGAAGGCGTAGAAGACGAGCGAGACGAGCAGCAGGTGCCAGAAGAGGTGGCCCTCGGTCGCGCCGGAGGGGAACCACCAGAGCGCGCCGTAGAGCAGCACGAGCGGCAGGAGGGCGATGGCCATGAGCGGCAGGCGGCGGCCCCAGCGCGAGCGGAAGTTGTCGGAGAACTGGCCCAGGATGGGGTCGGTGACCGCGTCGAAGATGCGCTTGATGAAGTCGATCAGGCTGAGCCAGGCGGGGTTGACCCCGAGCTGCATGTTATAGACCGGATTCAGCAGGACGTATTGGGACCCGTGGGTGCCCTCGACGATCATGCGGCCCACGCCAAGGCCGAGTTTTTCGCGCGCGGGCACGCGGTCTTCGGGGGCGGTGACGTGGTGGGGATGGGCGGGGGGAGGCATGGGGGGGGAAGCGGGATGGGCGGGGAAAACGGGCGGACGACGCGAGCGCGCGGAGGCGCGGGAGGACAAGCGCTGGACGGTCGATCAGGGCGTCACTCCCTCGATCTGGATCGTGAGCACGGACTTGGGCGGGATGGTCCAGGAGGGGGCGGGGGAGCGGAGGGTCTCGTCGGGCTGGCGTTGATAGCGCGCGGCGCCGAGCGGCTCGGTGAGCCAGCGGGCGGCCTTGGCGCCGTGGACGGAGCGGAAGCGCGAGAGATCGTAGGAGAAGGCGCGCGCGGCGTCGGCGCCGTTGAAGCTCGCGATGACGAGGCGGCGGGCGGCGGCGTCGTAAGCGACGACGGTGGCGGGGTCGTCGCCGGCGAGGATGGTCATGCCGGGGCGGATGTGGCGGCTGTATTGGGCAAACACATACGCCTTTGGGTTCGCGTCCATGATCTCGCCCTTGAGGAGGTCGCCGTCGAGCAGGCCCCAGCCGCTGCCGCCCTTGCCCTGGAGGCCGCCGTCGATCGCCTGCCAGTAAACCCAGGCGGTGGGGCGCAGGGCGGCCATGTCGCGGTGAAAGTTTCGCGCCATCTGGATGCCGTCGCCGTGCTTGTCGCCGTATTCGGAGTTCCACAGCCGTTTGCCGCCCTCGATGACGGCCATGCGGTGCAGTCCGGCGCGGTCGCCGCCCTCGCCCTGGTAGCCGTGGACGTTGACCTGGGCGACGAGGGCCTTGACCTCGGGAGGGTAGGCCTTCCAGGCGGCGACGGCGTGGTCGTAGGACGTCTCGTCGGACGAGGAGATGTCCATGTCGGGGAGACCGTGACGGTCGAGCGCGGCGCGCAGCCGCGGGATGATCTCCGCCTGCGAGGAGGGCGGGAAGTGGGCGCCCTCCTGCTTGCCGTTGGCGAACCAGTAGGAGGTGGAGGGCTCGTTGAAGGCGGCGACGGTGTTGAACGTCACGCCCCAGTGGTCCTTGGCGTGGCGGGCGATGGCGGCGAGGTAGTGGACGAACTCGGGGCGGCGCGCGACGGGCAGGTTTTCCACGCTGTCGCGGGTGGCGCCGGAGGGATTGTCGTTGGAGCACATCCACCACGGCGGGGAGTTGGAAAACAGCTCGAAGCGGTCGGCGCCGCGGTCGCGGGCTTTTTGCAGCATGGCGCGCTGGTTGGCGTCCGCCGACCAGTCCCAGCTCGCGGAGTCGGGGTCGGGGTTTTTGCCGTCGATCCAGAAGGTGTCGATTTGACGGAAGGGCAGGATGGTCTTCGACACGACCATGCGGCGGCCGTCGATCTCGGCGTCGCCGCAGGCCCCGGCGTTGTAGCGCGCGATGGTCATGCCGAGGCCGGGGAGCGTGTTGCCCTCGACCTTGACGGCGTCGCGGGTGGTGAAGAGCCAGTCGGCGACGTCGTCGCGGTCGCCGAAGACCTTGGCCCACCACGCGAGCGAGGTGCCCCAGCCTTCCCAGACGCCGTGGTTCTCGGAGGGATTTATGCGCACCATGACCGGCTCGGCGGTCGCGGCGGCGGATCGCGAGGCGGTGGCGGGGGGCAGGGCGGCGAGGCCGGCGACGAGCAGGAGCGAGGTGGGGCGCAGCATAAGGAGCATGGGACGAGGCGAGGGGGGGCGACGGGGGGCCGGCGCACGGGAAAGCCGGCGGGCACCGGCGAACAAGCGGGTAAAACGGGGCGGACGCGACGGGCCAAATTGCCAACCCGCGTCCGGAGTCGGCGCGAGTGCCAAATCCCCGTTCGGGCGTTTAACGTAAACACCCCCGGCGGGCCGAAGTTCCATGCGGGGTCCCCCGGGCCCATGGCTGGCGAGCACAAGATGTGGGTTTGGAGCGATTCACCGCCGCCGCCGCCCGGTTTTCTTCGTCACCGCTCATTCGTTCGGTCGGGCCCCTGTTCGCGTCGCCGCGTCGGCTTCGTCACCCTTGGCCGTGCTCGATGCCGGTTCGCTTTTTGACCGGTCAGGTTTTTCCACTTAGATTTATACGTTAAACCGCCCGAGACGTTGCCCGAATTGTGGTCGAGACCTACCGTGGCTGCAGTCTGCGGATCGTCCCGAGATTTTACCCCATATCCCAAAATTCTTATGAGAACCCTGCGTTCGCTCCAGTTTTCTGCTGCCGCACTGTTGACGGGTGGCCTTTGGCAAGCCCACGCCGCTTACCAGGCGGTGGACACTTTTAACGCCCTGAACGACGGTGCCATCGGCGGTCAGAACGGCTGGGTCGTCACGGCCGGCGACACCACGACCTCCACCGTCGTCGCCGACCCGGACATCCCCTCGAACAAGGTGCTCAAGCACACCGGCATCAACGACGCCTACAAGCTCCTGCCCACGCCCATTGCCGACGCCTCGGGCGGCACCTTCTTTTATCGCGTGCGGCTGACGAGCCTCTCGAACGACGTCTCCTTCGGTCTCTCCGACCAGAATCCCCCCTCGCTGACCGATTTCGGCACTTTCGAGGTCCAGAACAACGCGACCAACACCGACGGGCGCTTCGGCACGCGCGATGGCACCAGCGGCAATCCCGGTGGCTTTGGCAATCGTGCTCCGCTGTTCAACATGACGAGCGGGGTTTGGTATAACATCTGGCTCGTGGCCGACACCACCGCCGACACCTTCCGCATCTACGTGCAGAGCGACGGCCACGCCGCCTACGCCACCCAGACGGAAATCGTCTCCCCTGATGGCGCGTGGAATTTCCGCAACCCCGCCGCCGCGAATCCGCTGCAGGCCTTCGTCATCATGTCGAACAGCAGCGCCACCAACCTCTACTTCGACGACATTTACATCGACCCGCTTCCGACCGCCAATCTCGCGAACCCGCTCAACGAAATCAACCCGGACGCCGATAACGACGGCCTCGAGGACGCTTGGGAGACTCTCCACTTCGGCAACACCACCGCGCAGAATGGCTCCGGCGATCCCGACGCCGACGGTTTCACCAATCTCCAGGAATACACCGCCGGTTCCAACCCCACCGTCACCGCCTCCACGCCAAACGATACCGATGCCGACGGCCTCTTGGATTCGTGGGAGGTCACCCACTTTGGCAGCAAGTCCGCCCAGAACGGCGCCGGCGATTTCGACGGTGACGGCGCCACGAATCTCGCGGAGCACACGGCCGGCACCAATCCCGCCAACGCCGCCTCTTGGCCCGACACCGACAGTGACGGCCTCCGGGATGCGTGGGAAATCGCCTACTTCGGCAACTTGACCACCGCCAACGGCGGCGGCGACGCGGACTCCGACGGTTTCAGCAATCTCGCAGAGATGCAGGCCGGCTCCGATCCCACCAGCGCCGCCTGGACCCCGAATCAAGCCGCGCTCGTCCACCGCTGGAGCTTCAACGGCGATCTCAACGACAGTGTCGGAGCCTCCCACGCCACCCTCTTCGACCCCGACAACAACGCCGCCACCGGCGGTGCCTCCACGCTCGACGTCAATGCCGTCACCTTGGCCGGCGGCGCCTCCACCACCTCCACCGCCGTCCGCCTCGGCGGCAACCTAATTGGCGGACGAAGCACGCCGGTGACCATCCAGCTCTGGGCCACCCAGAATGCCGTGCAAAACTGGGGCCGTATCTTCGATTTCGGCAGCGGCACCACCGAGTATCTCTTCATGTCTTGGACTCGCACCACCGACCTTGCCAACGATCAGGTCGAATGGTTGGACGCCGGAGTTTCCAACAATCGCGGCACCACCAACGCGACCTCCTATGCTCTAGGTGCCAAGCATCACATTGTTCTCACCCTTACGCCCGCCGCTTACACCAACGGCGCGCTCGCCACCGGCACCCGGGTGACGTGGTACATCGCCCCGGCCGATTCCGCCGCCACCGTCGTGGCCAAGGGCTCCTTTGATACGATCAACACCCTGGCCAACCTGAACGATGTAAACAACTACCTGGGTCGTTCCATGTGGCCCGGTGACAACGTCGCCAGCGCCACCTATGATGAGGTCCGCATCTGGAATGGCGCGCTCTCCGCCAGCACCGTCAACACCCACCAACTTGCCGGTCCCAACGCGTTTACCATCATCGACACCGATAGCGACGGCCTCAGCGACACTTGGGAGCAGGCCTTTTTCGGCAACCTTGCCCAAGGGCCCAACGACGACCCCGACACCGACGGCTTCAGCAACCTTCAGGAATACAACGCCGGCTCCAATCCCACCGTCACCGCTTCCACGCCGAGCGACACCGACGGCGACGGACTGCCCGACAGCTGGGAAATCGAGCACTTCGGCAATCTCGCCCAGACCGCGGACGGTGATCCCGACGGCGATCTCGCGACCAATCTCCAGGAGTATAACGCCCAGTTTACCACCCCGTTCTTCGCCACCGATCCCAACGACAACACCTCGTTCCCCGATTCCGACTTCGACGGCATGAACGACGCCTGGGAGCTGATTCACTTCGGCACCCTCGCCGCCGGACCCAATGACGACCCGGATGACGACGGATCCACCAACAGCCAGGAATACGATTTCAGGCTCGATCCGAACGACTATCTCTCCAGCCGCGACTCCGATTCCGACGGCCTGTCCGACGGATGGGAAATCCACTACTTCAAGCTCCCCGGCGAGACCGGCCTGAACAACATCAACGACATCCTGCCCCGCCAGGACGCCACCGGTGACCCTGATGGCGACCTCTTCGACAATTCCCTCGAGCTAGCCTACCTCACCGACCCCACCGACATCGCCTCCGTCCCCGGCGATGTGAACAACGACGGCATCAACGACGGCCCTGTGCTCAAGCTCGGCGGCGACGCGGTCGGCACCGATTCCTTCACCACCGGCTTGAACTGGCACGACGGCCTCGTGCCCACCGCCGGCAAGTCCTACACGGTGGGCGTTGCCGGTCTGCGCAGCCCCGAATCCGGAGACCACACCTTCGCGGGTGATCGACTCGTGCTGATCAACGTCGGCACCAGGATCGGCAACCTCATCTGGAAAAACGTGGGGACCCTCACGATCCCGATCCTCGAGATGCGTGGCGGTCGCATCAACCAAGCGGCCGGCGGTGGTAGCACCGTGACGCTCAACGGCTCCTTGGTCGTCAGCGGTCCCGCCGATATTTGGGCCAACAACGGCGGTTTCCTCATCAACTCCGCCGTCTCCGGCGACGCCGATCTCACCCTCACGGGCAACGGCCTCGTGACCCTCGCCGGCGCCGTCACCTCGACCGGCGACCTCGTGGTCAACGCCCACTCCACCGCCGCGACGACCAACCGCCTGACGCTCGCCACCACCGGCAGCATCGAGTTCACGCTCGGCGCGGACGGCGCGACCAACGTCATCGGCGGCGCCGGCGCCATCACGCTCGACGGCTCCTTCGTCATCGACCCCGCCGCCGTCTCCGGCGCGACGCTCGGTGACGACTGGACGCTCGTTGCCACCACCGGCAACCGCACCTACGGCTCCACCTTCTCCGTCTCCGGCTACGCCTCCGACGGCGGCGCGGTCGGCGCGCGCAAGTGGACCTCGCTCGGTTCCGCCCCGTTCTTCCAGTTCGACGAGGCCACCGGCGTGCTCACCGTGGTCGAAAACCCCGACAGCGACAACGACGGCCTCATCGATACCTGGGAAATCACCCACTTCGGCGACCTCTCCCACGATGGCACCGCCGACACCGACAACGACGGCTCGACCGACGAGGAGGAATTCCTCGCCGGCACCAACCCGACGGACGACACCTCCTGGCCCGACACCGACAACGACGGCGTGAAGGATTCGTGGGAACTCGCCACCTTCGGCAACCTCACCACCGCCACCGCCACCGATCAGGACGGCGACGGCCTGCCCGACGCTTGGGAGCTGACCTACTTCGCCAGCATCGCCACCCAGAACGCCACCGACGATTCCGACAACGACACGTTCTCCAACTCCGCCGAGCTGACCGCGCGTTCCAACCCCGCGCTGGCCGCCTCCGTCCCCGGCGACATCAACGCCGACGGCATCGCCGATGGTCAGCGCCTGGTGACCGCGGACGCGGGGGGAACCAACTCCTTCGTCAACGGCCTCAACTGGGCCGACGCCCTCGCGCCCTCCGCCGGCAAGAACTACTTCGTGGACATCAACAGCCTGCGCACCCCGAACGACGCCGCCGACTACTCCTTCGCCGGCGACCGCCTCGTTATCTTCACCGGCGGCAACCTGCTCGTGAAGGGCTCCGGCGCGCTGACCTTCCCGCTGCTCAACCTCGACGGCGGCCGCCTGCACAACGGCACCGACGGCAACGTGGTCGCCACGGTCGCGGGCAGCATCGCCGTCACCCGCGCCTCCGAGATCTATGCCCAGAATCAGGGCTTCGTGCTCAACGCGGCCCTCTCCGGCACGGGCAACCTCACCCTCACCGGCGGCAGCCCTGTGACCATCGCCGGCACCAACACCTGGCGCGGCGGCCTCGCGCTGACCAACACCGGCGGCCTCGTGCTCGCCGAGACGGGCAACCTCGTGTTCGCCCCCGGCGCCAACGGGGTGACCAACGCCATCACCGGCACCAACCCGGCGGTCCTGAACGGCACCTTCAACATCGACACCTCCGCCGCCAGCACCGCCCCCGGCGCCAGCTGGGTGCTCGTCGCCACCAGCGGGGCCAAGACCTACGGCGCCACCTTCACCGTCAGCGGCTACGTGGCCGACGGCGGCGCGGTCGGCGCTCGCAAGTGGACCTCCGGCAGCTACACGTTCGACGAGGCCACCGGTACCCTCAGCATGGCCGGCACCCCCGTCTCCGGTCTCGCCGACTGGCGCCAGACCCACTTCGGCACCACCGCTAACGAGGGCTCCGCCGCCGACTCGGCCGATCCCGACGCCGACGGTCGTCCCAACCTGCTCGAATACGCGCTCGGCACCGATCCGACCGAGGCCGACTCCGGCGCTCCGGTCGCCGTGGCCGTCCAGGCCGGCGTGCTCACGCTGACCTTCGACCATATCGGTGACGCCACGCTCAGCTACGTGATCGAGGCGAGCAACGACCTCGCCACCTGGACCCCTGCCCAGACCTACACCGGTCTCAGCGCCGCCGGCACCATCACCTACACCGACACCGTGGCCCTGTCCTCCACGCCCCGTCGTTTCCTCCGCCTCGAGGTTGCCACCGCGCCTTGATGCGTCCTCTCCCCCCGGCCGCCACGCTTCGCGCGCGGGCGGCCGGTTCCAGCCCAACCATTCCTCTAGCCTTAGTTACCATGCATTTCACCACCACCACCTCACGCCGTGGTTTCACTCTCATCGAGTTGCTCACGGTCATCGCCATCATCGGCATCTTGGCGGCCATCCTCATCCCCACCGTCGGCAAAGTGAGGGAAAACGCCAAGCGCGCCCGCTGCACGAGCAACGTCCGTCAAATCGCCGCGCTCTTGCTCAATCACGCGAATCAGGACAAGTTTCAGCGCTTTCCGAGCATCGCGGCGTCGGCCGGCAATCCCGTCGGCAACAATCCTTGGGATATTTTGGCCAAACGCCTGCCGACGACGCCTCTTGACCAACTCACCTTGGACGATCTCACGAAAGCCGGGCGGGAAGTGATGTTTTGCCCCTCCAGCCGTCCACCCACCGCGGACGAATACATGACCACCGCCTGGGGCTATGCGGTCATCGATTACGTGATCTTGACCGGCCAGTCGGGCCGGGGGCCCGCGCGCGTGATCAATTCGTATCCGAACATGTATTACAGTGATCGTCTGCGCTCGGACTACACGACGGTCGCGCTGAACGGCAGCGGTCTGACCAGCGTTCCCCCCAGCCGCCGGGAGCTCGTGGTGGACTGCGCCGGTCTGGATGGTACCGGAAGCTGGACAACGACCAGCCAACTTTTGGGCAAGCCCTTCACCAATCACCGCAACGGCAGCCAGGCCTCGGGCGTCAACGTGGCTTTCGTCGATGGCCACGTGGAGTGGCGCAGCGTGGGCAAGATGCAGGAAATGAGCGGCAGCACCACGCCCAAGGCCCGCACCTCCGGCACCCCCGTTTTCGTCTGGTAGTTTTTCCCGCAACGATCGCCTTTGATTGCTTCCGATCCCTCGCCTGCGCGGGGGATTTTTTTTGCGGGTTTTCCCCGGCCTCCGTTCAGATTGAATCGACCCGGGCGGTGACCGGCCGTGGAGCGGTACGATGGCCGGCTCGGCAGCCGAGCCGGCACTTCATTCACCGGCCGGACTAGTTGGTGGCCTGTTTTGTTCTTTGTCGTGTTCTGTCCGAGCTCGAGCCGCCTTCGGGATCGAACGCGTGCTGCGCGCCGCCCTGATTCCTGTTCCATGGCGGGACTGCGCGGGCGCCACTGCGGACGCTGTTCGATCTGGACTGGACGGTCCCTCCTGTCCTCTTGCTCGTCCCTCTCGCCGCTCCAAGGCTGCATTGCCTTGCGCGGCGACCGGCTTCTTGCTCTTCGATTTTCGCCTCACGGCCCTCTTCCTTTTCGCGTATGACCCTTCAAGAAGCCGCCAAACTGCTCGATCTATCCATCGACGCCACCCCCGCCGAGGTGGACGCGATGCTCCAGCGCATCACCGAGCGCTTGCAGGAGAAAATCGCCGCGGACGCGGGGGAGTCGTACAAGAAAAAACACCGCGACGCCCTGGCCAAGGCCGTCGCCGCCGCCGACCTCCTCAAGCTCGCCGCCGAGGTGAATTCCGCCGCCGCCTCCACCCCGGCCGCTGAAGTCTCCTTCGCTGCTTCTCCCGCGCCCGCGCGACGGCCCGCGCCCGCGTCGCAGCCCGCGCCGCGGCCCGCCCCCGTCCCGGTTCCCGCCGCTCCGGCGAGCGGGGGCAACACCGGACGCAATGTCGCGATCTTCGCCGCGCTCGCCCTGCTCGGCGGCGGCGGCACCGCGCTTCTGCTCAAAAACCGCGCCGCCCCCGACGCCGCCCCGCTCGTCGTCGCCGAGGAAAACCCCGTCGCGGAAAAACCGGCCACCGAGTCCGCCGCCCCGGTCGCCCCCGTCCCCGAGGCTCCGGTCGTCAACCCCTTCGCCGCCCGCATCGCCGCCGCCCGCCTGCGCTGGACCGCCCTCGAGGCCGAGTTCACCGCCGCCGAGCGCCTCCGCGCCGAGCTTGCGGAACAGGCGCTCGCGGCCGCCTCGGGCCCGGCCCCCGCCGCCGCCGAACTCCGCGCCCGCGCCGCCGCGCAGGAGCGTTTGCTCGCCTGGGGCGGCGACTTCCTGCGCGAGACCGACGCGCCCGCCCTGCTCGCCCGCCTGGCCAATCGGCCGACCGCCGACGGCGCCCGCCTGGCCGACGAGATCGACGCTCGTCTCGACCGCGCCGAGGCCGCGCTCGCCGAGCGCAAACCCGGGCTGCTCGCCCTCGGCCGCCCCGTTTCCATCGTATCCGAGCCCGCCGGCCTCCGCTACTCCCTCGCCGACGCCCACGGTCGTATCCGTGAAGGCACTACGCCGGCGACGGTGGACGCGCCCTGGGGCGCCGCCCGCGTCACCGTGTTCGCCCCCGCCGCCGGTCTGCCCGACTGGACGGGAGAGATCGAGGTGGGCCGCGAACGCGAGCCCGGGGTGCGGGCCGCCTTCGTGTTTGCCCCGTTCCGCGTGTCCTCCCTGCCCGCCGGGCTTCCTTACGAGATCGTCCGCCCCGACGGCTCCATCCGGCGCGGGCTTACCCCCGACGAGCTCGACAAGGTGCCGGTGGGCCCGGTCACGGTGCGCGTTGTCCGCCCCGGCTGGCCCGCCCTCGAGCAGGCGCTCGAGATCGTCGAGGACCGGGAGAACGCCTGCGTCCTCGAGTTCATGGCCGGCCAGCTCACGCTCCAGTCCGCCCCGCCCGGCGCCACGGTGTCGCTCGAAGGGCGGGAACTTGGGGTCACCCCGTTGACCCTGTCCGACCTCGTCCCCGGCCCCCACGCCTACGAACTCCAATTGAGGGGCTACGCCCCCGCGCGGATCGCCGCCGAGGTGCGTGCGCGGGAGACGGCGGTCGCGACCGCCACGCTCGCGCCGTCCGGCAAGCTCGAGAGCGGCCAGCCCCATCTCGTGCACGCGCTCGGTCTCGAGCTGATGCCCGTCCCCGCCGGTTCCTTCGTCATGGGCAGCCCCCGCCTCGATCCCGCGCACAACGCGGGCGAGGTCCAGTACGAGGTCGTCATTTCCCGCGAGTTCTGGCTCGGCAAACACGAGGTCACCCGCGCCCAGTGGAGCGCGGTGATGGGGCTCCCCGCGCCCGCCGACGCCGCCGGCCGGCTGCCGGTCACCCGCGTCTCGTGGGAGGAGGCCGTGGATTTCTGCCATCGCTTGAACGAGCGGGAGCGCGCCGCGGGGCTTCTGCCCGCCGGCCACGCCTACACCCTGCCGACCGAGGCCCAGTGGGAATACGCCTGCCGGGCCGGCAACATCGGTCTCTACGGCGGGTTTGGCGCCCTTGCCGACCACGGCTGGCATCGGGCCGACGGCGTTGAGCGTCCGCAGCCGGGCGGCTTGAAGCGCGACAACGCCTGGGGCCTGCACGACATGCACGGCAACGTGAAGGAATGGTGCGCGGACTGGTTCGAGTTTTACCCGCAGGGCAGAACCGTCGATCCCGTCGGCCCCCGGGTGGGGTTCGCTCGCGTGCATCGCGGCGGCGCCTTCGACAGCGAGAAGGTCGCCTGCCGCTCGGCGCACCGCGAGCACTCCGCCCCGAACCACCGCGCGGACAACCTCGGCTTCCGGCTCGCGCTCAGCCCTCTCGCCACCTCCGCCCGCTGATCGGGGACGACCTTCCCGGGCGCGGTCCTCGCGACGCCACGACGTTTCCCGTGCGCCGCTCGCGGGGCGTGGGTTTGTCCCCGGGCCGTCGCCCGGCCCCGCGCCGCCGTCACCGGCGTCGTGGCCGTCGCGTGTGTAATTGATAAATGAATACGGCGGCCCGCGGGACCCGCCGCGCACCCCGGTGTTTTTGTCCCCGGCGCCGTGGCGCGCCCGGGGGATGCATGCGGTTCAAGGTCCGGAAACCCGCGTCCGGCGGCTGATCAAACGACACCGGCCGGGATAAACGCGTGGACGCGATCGTGGCGGTGGGAAGAACGATGAGACGGGCCGTGTATTGGCCCGGGAAATACCCTGCGCCGGGTCGTGGGCCAAAAGATTTTCTAATGTACAGTTCTACGATAAAATGGCCGGGCGATTGTCGCCGCGGAACCCTTTCGCAGAACAGGAGGCGGTCCATCACTTCATGGATCGGCCCGACGCTTCCCCTGATTCCACGCGTCAACCAGCACAACCCCACGGTCCTTCGTTCACGTAAGCTAGCATACCCACAACCATGTCCACACGATCCTCAAAACTGGTGAAGTCATTCGCCCTCTCCGCCGCAGGAGCGCTGCTCGTCCAATCGGTCTCGGCCGCAACCTACAATTGGGGGCGAGGCATCGCCTCAGCCACTCCGTTTTCGTGGAACAACGTCGCGTTGAACGGCGATGTCACCAACGGCAACAACTGGAACTCCGTTGAGGCGATTAACTTTCCGAGCCTGGCCGGAGACATCGCCAACGTAGCCAATGCCGCCGGTGGCAACAATCAAACGATCAACCTGAACCAGAACATCACCATCGGTGCCATCAGCAACATCGGCAGCACCAATGGCGCTGGCGTCAAAACCATCGCCGCCGGCGGAGCGTTCACGCTCACCTTCGACAACGGCGTCAGCGATGCGACGGTGAGCAAGCTCAATACCACCAACAACAACGCTTCGATCATTTCCGCCCCGGTGATCATCGCCGGCAACGGGAACCTCTCCATCGTCAACAGCTCCACAAACAACCTTACGTTCTCCGGAAATATTTCGGGCACGGCGGCCAACATCGCTGTCACGACGGGTGCCGGCGCGGTTCTCTTTTCGGGTGCCGACAACTCCGGTTTCAGCGGCACCTTCACCCACAGTTCCGGCACCAGCAATTCGCAGTTCAACTCTGCCGGTTCCGGCAGCGCCAACGCCGCCTACACGATCAGCGCCGGTGAATTGATCTTCGCGGCCAATGGTGACTACACCGTCCAGATGGGTTCGCTCGCGAGCTCCGGCGGCAACATCCGCGGCGGCAACTCCGCCACGGGCACCACCACGCTGGAGATCGGCAACCTCGGCACCGACACCTCGATCGCCGGCAACATCAACAACGGTGGCACCAAAGTCATGGCCGTCACCAAGGTCGGCGTCGGCTCGCTGACGATCAATGGCAACAACAACTACAGCGGCGGAACCATCGTCAGCGAGGGTGTGTTGTTCGTGAACGGCGCGCTCACAAGCACCGCCAACACGGTGTTCGTCGATGAGAACGGCACCTTCGGTGGCTCCGGCTCCATCGCCGGCTCGGTCACGGTTAACGGCACGCTCGCCGCCGGCAATTCGCCCGGCGTCCTCACGGTCGGCGGCGACTTGGCCCTCGGTGCGACCAGCACCTCGATCTTCGAGGTCGAGGGTCTCACCCGCGGCACGGAGTACGATGGCGTCGATGTCGGCGGGGCGCTCACCTACGGCGGCGCGTTGAACATCAGCTTCGACTCCACCATCCAGGCCGGCACTTACAGCTTCTTCGACGGCTTCACCTCGCAATCGGGCGCGTTCGACGACGTCAGCTTCGGCGGCGCCTTCGCCGAGTCCATCGGCGGGTCGCTCAACCTTGACAGCAACGGCTGGACGGCCTCCAGCGCCGGCTGGACTTACGACTTCGACTATGCGTCGGGCGACATGATTGTTAGCGCCATCCCCGAGCCGTCCTCGGCCGCCGCGCTCGTCGGCATGCTCATGCTCGGCTTCGCCGGCCTCCGCCGTCGCCGCTCGATCAAGGCCTGACGCTGATCGCGTTGTTTTGAATTGCCCGGCCCGCCCCTCTCGCAGGGGCGGGCTTTTGGTTTTGTATCTCTCGTTTGCTCGGTGCGCGTGACGGGATTGGTCGAAACAGAGGGCGCGTGACGGTCTGGGTTTACGTCAAACTTACCGGCGTGTTGTCACCGCTTTGCGAGCTGTGGATGCTCGATTCGTCAGTTTAACCCCCAGCCCCACGATATACATGAACAAACTATCCCTTGCTTTGGCGACTGCCATGGCCACCGGCGCCGCTTCGGGCGCTTTCGCCGCCACGATCAATCTTAGCGCCTCTGATGCCATAAACATAAGCTCGTTCAGCTCCGGCACCAACTGGGCCGGCGGAGCGGCTCCCGTCGCCGGCAATGATTACGTTGTCGGTGCCGGCTTGCGCTTGCGCACCGCGTCGGCGGAAAACCTTGTCGTCGCCTTTGCGGGCGATTCGCTGACCATCGCCAACGGGTTCACGACCGCCAACATGAACGGTGGCGATTCGACCGACTTGTATGGCTTCACTTACAAGAGCACGGGCGCAACCGGCCTTCATACGGTCAACAACCTCATCCTCAACGCCGGTGCCATCAGCCATCTGAACGGCACCGTTGATGTCTTCAATCTCGCGGGCAGTATCTCGGTGGTCGCAGACTCGTCGATCCGTGCCAAGCAGGGCCCGATCAACATCAGCGCCTCGATCTCCGGCTCGAGCGATCTCTACATCGGTGCGACTGATGGTGGTGGCGTGCGCACCGTGACTTTTTCCGGCGACAACTCGTTCACCGGCGATCTCATCACCAGCGCGGCCTCGTCGCTGTTTATCTTGGCCGATACCGGCAGCATGAGCTTCTCGATCGGAGCCAACGGAGTGAACAACGCCATCACAGGTATCGGTTCCGCCACGTTGAACGGTGCGTTCAGCATCGATACGTCTGGTGCCGATCTTACCCTCGGCAATACGTGGGATCTTGTGACCGCCACGACCACGACCTTCGGCGGCACCTTCTCGGTCGATGGTTATGCTGATCTGGGTGGCGGCATTTGGAGCAACGGCGTGTTCGAGTTCGACACGGCCACGGGTGTTCTCGCTTTCGCTCCCATCCCCGAGCCCTCCACCTACGCCGCTTTGGTCGGTGGTTTGATGCTTGGCGTGGCCGCGCTGAAGCGCCGCCGTCGTGCCGTTTGAGTCGGTTTCCGATTTGGTTTTTTCTAGGCCCGCCTTTGTCGGCGGGCCTTTTTCGTGGGCTGTGTCGGCGACGCCGATCTTGGGCTACGCCCAAGCCTACGTTTGATCCTGAGCATTCCGCCCGGGCACCGCGAGAGTGGCTTTACTGCGCGCCTGGGACCACGCGCAGGCGGAGGAAGCGACGGGGACTGGTGGGGGGCTCGGTTGCGGTGACGGCGAGGGGAGTGTGGGGCGCGAGTGAAATCTCCTGGCCCGCCAGATTTGCGGTGACGGCGCGGTCGGTCTCGATGGCGGTCACGTGGCCGTCGGTCAGCTGGAGCACAAAATCGCACGTCGTGCTGAACGTGACATCGGGCGCGCCGTCGCCGTCGAGGTCGATGGCGTCGCCCCGACCGCCGGCGGACGTGCGACCGACGTAGAGCGTGCCGCGCACGCGGCCGAGCGGGGACGTAAAGTCGTTGCCGTCGCGCGCGAAGCCGGCGCGCACGGTTTCGGCCGAGGGATCGCCGGGCGAGCGAGGATAGACGAAGGTCTCGATGGTGCGGTTGTCGTTGTCGGTGACGCGCACGGGCAGCACCTCGCCGTAGGCGGTGCGCACGGGCGCGGCGGAGGCGTCGAGCGCGTGGCCGGCGCGCAGGGCGAGAAAGGCCTGCTGGTCGCGGCCGGCCGGCGTCGTGGTCGGCAAATGGACACGCAGCTCGTCGATGTTGGCCGAGTCCTGGCCGGTGGAGGCGAGGCGGATCGTGTTGGCCGCCCCGGGGGCGAGGGTGACGGGGATCTCGAGG
>LLBY010005228.1_pt11 | contig 27012 bp, 31 predicted proteins | sample 1489401 | NCBI WGS metagenome assembly LLBY01 (sample SAMN04092656, study PRJNA295927) | soil metagenome | biome: Soil prokaryotic community; feature: Bulk soil; isolation source: soil from tomato rhizosphere | host: tomato cultivar Hawaii 7996 | place: South Korea | collected 2011-11-01 | reverse complement strand
TATGGCGGTTTGATCTATTTTCATTTGCTGCTAAAAAGTTTGACAGAGAAAGGAATTATTAAAAATTGACACAAGCAGCCGTCCTGAAGCTAAAGCGTGTTTACGAGAATAGTGAGAGAAGCGATGGGGCTCGTTTTTTGGTGGAACGGTTATGGCCGCGCGGCATGAAAAAGGCACAACTGAAACTGGATGCCTGGTTGAAAGACGTTGCTCCGAGCGACAGTTTACGACGCTGGTTCGGGCATGATCCCCTCAAATGGAACGAATTTCAGAAGAAATATCGGGTTGAATTGAGTGACAATCCGGACGCTTGGAAACCCATCCTGGAAGCCGCTAAACGAGGCAATGTAACTCTGCTGTACAGCTCTCGTGACAGAGAACATAACAATGCCCTTGTACTCAAGTCTTTTTTAGAGGAACGTATTGCCGGCATACCGTATTGATGGAATACTCCATAGAAAGGGGACCAAGTAAAGGTTCTCGGTGGAAAGTCAAGGAATTTGGAATATGAACTTCGAGCGGGAGTTTTCTGGCCCCAATCTGGGATATGTGCTTGAGCTCTATGAGCGTTATCAAAAGAACCCCGATTCAGTAGATGAGGCTTCTCGCAGGCTACTGGATCAATGGAAATCTGCCAACCAGGAAATCCGAATTCCGCCGGGAATCGATCTTCAAAAGTTGATCGGGGTTGTCAACCTCGCTCAGGCCATTCGCACTAATGGCTACCTTGCAGCAGAATTGGATCCTTTAGGGAGCTCTCCTCGAAATGATCCCATCCTGAATCCCGAATTTCACAACCTCCGACAGGATGATCTGATCCAAATGCCGTCGGATGCGGTGAACCCGCTAGTTCATCGAGAAACCCGAAATACATCTGAGGCAATTAGTGCCCTGCGTTCGATCTATTGTGGAGCAGTCGGATATGACTACGGTCATGTTCGTATCCCCGAGGAACGTACTTGGCCTGAGCAGCCCGCGTGACCGTCAGGTCGTTGCCAATGACCTCAAAGGCTACCTGGTTAACCACCTCCGGAATGATCGAACAGCAGCATCTATGTGGACAATGGCAATTGTTGGTCTTTCCATTGGAGCTGGTTATTTTGCCGCAGGCGTTGCTACCACTGTCATCCTGTTCGTAATTCTCGCTATAGTCACGTATTTGAGGAGAGGACGATCTTAAGCTACAGCACCCTGCATCTTATTGTAGAGGCGGATGATCGACCTGGCTTGGTGGCTCACCTCAAAACTTTGCTCAAAGGACCGGAACGACATGTAAAAACCTTTGGATTAGACAAGAACCTCGATGAGCAAACAGTGATGATTGAAGTTGTACTGCATATCTTTCATAAGGAAACGCCCGAGGGAATTACTGAGAATTTGTCCAACCTTGAAGGAATACACCGCGTGAAGGTCCGTGAGTGAACATTGCGAGTGGAATAAGCTGGGTGCTTGGCCGGCCACCTGCTCAATATACGCTTGATTCAATTGCGCGCAATTTCACAGTTGTTTTAGCTGCGGCACCTTCCACTCTCGCTTATCGTTAGCCCGAAGATGCGTCCGTGCTAGTAAATCGCTTCAAAGCTTGCTGGCAGGATGATATATGTCCATCACTCACTCCCATCGCGAATATACAAGGGAGATTCTGCGTTAGAATTGACTCGAGAGCTCTATTTGTTTTAGCTCTGAAGCTCCGTTTGATTTCGAACCCTTGAGGAAACTTTGACAGAGTATCGGTTTTCTGAGTTGATTGATATCCCTGATCTTCAAAAAATCCTTGTGTCTTTTTATGCTGCTACCGGGATAAGGACCGCAATCCTAGATTTGGACGACCAAATCATCGTTGCTTCTTCAGCCGAAGATATCACTGAGGAGATTCAGCAGTTCCGACTAAGTCAATGGCACGACGAAGTACAAATTGACTCTGATAATACTGACACACCATTAGGGCAGCGTAGGTCGTTTGGTGGGCTTTTCGAATATGCCCAAACGCTCCGAATCGATAACCGAGAAATTGCCACCTTCATTCTTGGTCCTGTCCGGCATAGCTTACCAGATGAAGATACGTTCCACCAATTGGTACGAGAATCTGATTTCGATGGAGCTGCTTCTTTGGCGAGAGCAAAGCAAGTCCCGGTCGTGTCCGAACAGCAGGCGCACAAATATCTGCAATTTCTCATTCAAACCCTCCAATATACGGCAGAGAAGACTCTTGACCAGTTACGCCATAGGGATGCACTGCTAGTCTCTCAAGAGCGAGTAGTAGAGCTGCAAAGAGCTTATCAAGAACTGGAATCTCGCATTCTGGAAGGCACAGAAGAATTACAGAGAACAAATAAGTCGTTGCAAGAGGGCGAACAGCGTTTTCGGGTTGCGTTGATCGACACCCCGATCGTTGTGTTTAACCAGGACCTGGACCTGCGCTATACCTGGGTCTACAACTTGCAGGGCTACCCGGAGGAGTCGATCCTGGGAAAGACGGATGCGGACCTGTACTCTGCCGAAGACGCCGCGCGCCTGACAGCTTTAAAACGGAGGGTGATGGCGGCGGGGCTGTTAACCAGGGAAGAGGTATCTGTAACCATAGGCTCCAGGACAACCTATTATGACATGACCCTTGATCCACTCTTCGACGAGGCTGGTGCAGTCATCGGGCTCACCTGCGCGGCGGCGGATATCACCGAGCGGAAGCAGATTTATGAGCAGATGCAACGGAGATTGGTAGAAAGTGAGAGTGTCCAGAAGATCGCAAGGGGCCTGTTACAAAAGATCGGTCTGGACGAGGTATTGAAGATCGTTTGCGAAGAGGCCATGCGACTGACGGGCGCAACGGGCAGCGCCGTTCTGCTCCTCGAGGAAGATGGTTGGTTGAGAGTCACTCACAGTGAGGGCGTTCCAGAGTTTCCCTTTAGCCGTCTCCCGGTCCAGGAGTCTTTCGCAGGCCGGGCCTTTCGAACAGGCAACCATGTCTGGGTCAGTCTTCGAGATAGCGATCTGGAGGAGGCCGCTCGCAAATTGCAGGGCTATCCTTGGATTGAGGGTGTCACATCTCTGTTTGTCGTCCCGTTACGAGTGGAGACCAAGGTGATCGGCGTAATCAACATCCTGGATAAGCCGGGTGAGATGACTCAGGAAGATGAACGGATCATTGATCTGTTCGCGGACCAGGCTGCTATTATCATTGAACATATGCGCTTACAGGACCAGGCGGAGCAGTTGGCAGTACTGGAAGAGCGTCAGCGCCTGGCGCGTGAACTGCATGATTCGGTCACCCAGGCCCTTTATAGTGTCACCCTGTACGCGGATGCAGCCCGTATGGCGTATTCCGCGAAGAAGTGGGAGGCACTGGAGACCAATCTGCGAGAAGTGCGCAATATGGCCCGTGAGGCAATGTACGACATGCGTTTGCTGGTTTTCGAGCTGCGTCCCTTTATGCTGGAGACGGAAGGATTGGTCTCTGTTTTACGCGCCAGGTTAGCAGCGGTCGAAGATCGAGCCGGCCTGAAAACCGAAGTCCTTGTGGACGGGGAAAGACGTCTGCCCATTGTGATTGAAGAGGAGCTTTACAGGATCGCTCAGGAGGGCCTAAACAATGTGGTCAAGCATGCCGTGGCAAAGCAGGTTCGCATCCAGATTACATACGATGAAAGTAGCGTTTCGCTGGAAATGATGGATGATGGACTGGGCTTCGACCTGAAGACTGCCGATCAAAGCGGTGGGTTTGGGCTGCAGGGAATCAAAGAGAGAGTACAACGCCTGGGAGGCAGCCAGGAGATTGAAAGCACCCCGATGGAAGGAACGCGCTTGAAAGTAAAGGTTCCTATCCAATGAAGGGAATCCAGACAGGAGTCGGCTGAGATGAGTAAAAGACCAATTAAGCTGTTGGTGGTCGACGATCAAAATATTGTGCGTAAGGGTATTTGTGCACTTCTGGAGCAAGTAGACGATATTGATGTCATCGGCGAAGCCTCCAATGGTGAAGAAGCAGTAGAGCAGGCAAAACGACTCGAGCCGGATGTCATATTAATGGATCTGATGATGCCAAAGATGGATGGCATTACTGCAATTCAGGAGATTCAGGCCGTTCAATTGCCTGCCCGGATCATTGCACTCACCAGCTTCGTCACCGAAGATAAGGTCTTCCCGGCGATCAAAGCAGGCGCAACGGGATATTTACTGAAAGATTCCGAGCCCGAAGACCTCATTACTGCGATTCGCAAAGTGAATCGCGGCGAACCATCTCTGCATCCAATCGTCGCAAAAATGGTTCTGGAAGAGATCGGCCAGCCGGTTAGGCAGCCGTTAACACCGGAGCCATTGACCCAACGGGAGGTGGATATCATCCGCCTGGTGGCGCAGGGGCTGAGTAACCGGCAGATCGCGGAGCAACTCGTCATCGGGGAGGCCACGGTCCGCACCCATGTGGGCAACGTGCTGAACAAGCTTCATCTGGCGAATCGAGTCCAGGCGACCCTCTATGCGCTGCGCGAAGGGCTGACCTCCCTGGAGGAGACGGACACGCTAAACACAGAGTAGCATTCTGCACGCAAGCACCTTGCAATGATAGGCCGCCAGACTGGCGGTCTATTTGTTTGCGCTCCGCACAGCTTCGCCGGGAAATCCCCAAAAGTACTGAGTTCGAAATCCACGTCTTACGGATGACAGGCGAGGGTGCTCGGGGTATTCTATGAGTCGGGCGAAAATCTCTCAGTGGAGATCGAGGTGTAACGTGCTGGTCTGTGAATATATGCGAGCAAATCCAATTACAGTTTCTCCAGGGACAACCTGTTCGGATGCCTTTCGGTTGATGCTCGAGAAGGATATCTATAAACTTCCTGTGGTTGCCGAGAATGGAGATCTTGCGGGTTTCGTAACGGAAAAGGATCTGCTTTACGCTCTGCCGTCGTCCGCGGCGTTGCTGAGCCTGTCTGAAATTGACAGTCTCTTCGGCAAAATGACCGTCGCGAGAGTGATGACAAGGCGCGTCGTTTCGGTATCGGAAGATTTCCCCTTGGAAGAAGCGGCTCGCATCCTGGTGGATAACAAGATTGGCAGTTTGCCTGTGATGCGTAGCCACCGGCTAGTCGGGATGATCACCAAAATGGATATCTTTCGCGTGATGATGAAAGCGTTAGGCGGCCGCGTGGAAGGACTGCGGATCACGATTCGGCTCCACGAAGATACGGGAGAACTTGGCGCGATCACAGATGGAATTGTTCAACTTGGAGGAGCGCTCATCCATCTATCCACGTTTTGGGGTGATGCCTTCCATCAAACGGTCACACTGAAGGTGCAAGGGATAGACCCCCAGGAATTGATTTCGTTTCTGGAGAAAAATATTGGGGTTGAGGTGATCGATTATCACGAAAGCGGTGCCGAATATCAGCCTCACTTAGTTTCGCCTCCAGAAAATAAAGAAGCGTTCCGCATTCGGGATCTGGACGGCGGGCTCCTCCAGCTGATGGATTCAAAATGAATAACCAATCTTTCACAAACAAGCAATGCAAGAGAATCCTGATCTGTGATGATGAGTCCAGAACAAGGGATGCCCTCAAGGCACTCTTGCTCGCCCGCGAGATGACCCAGAATGCTTCGACTTCACCAGAGATCCAGGTGGTTGGTGAAGCGCGAGATGGGGAGGAAGCCATTCGGCTCATGGAACTTCATCAGCCTGAGGTCGTCGTAATGGATGCTTGCATGCCAGGGATGAGCGGTGTAGAAGCGACGCGCTTGATCAAGGAGAGGTGGCCATTGGTAAAAGTTGTCATGCTCACCATGTATTCTGACCGGCGCCAGGCAGCGCTCGAGGCGGGTGTGGACATCTTCCTGAACAAGGGATGTGTGGCGGAGAAATTGTTCGACGCCATTCTGAACGAACATCAAAATTGAAATGGGAGTCTACAGAAATGGATATGCTGATCGACAAGAATGAAGAAGAGATTTGGGTGGGCGACCAAATCCTGGTCATTGACCTATCTCTGGGAGAAAACCGGGAACTTCTGTCTGAGGTCATCGATATTCGTCGTATCCTTGGCAGGCCTGCGTACCTGGTGGAAACGGAGTCAGGGGACCGCAGGTTTGTGGGCGATCATCAAATTCTCAGGCCGAATATTTCGAGTTAACTAGAGGAGTCAGTCATGAAGAATTATCGATACTTGATCATCGGCGGCGGCCTGACAGGTGACGCTGCGGTCCGCGGCATTCGCGAATTGGATGCTAAGGGTTCCATTGGCATGATCAGCAGGGAGCCTTACCAGCCATATACGCGCCCCAGCCTTTCAAAGGGCCTGTGGAAAGGCCGCCCCGTTGAAAAGATCTGGCGCAACACGCAGGATCTGGGTGCTGAATTACACCTTGGGCGTACAGTTACCGAGATCGATCCGAAGCAAAGATACGCGCTTGACGACAAGGGGGATGAATACACTTATGACAAGCTCCTGCTGGCGACAGGCGGTTCACCCATCCGTCTGCCTTTTGGTGATGACAACATCATCTATTTTCGCGGCTTTCATGACTATCTTCGTCTACGCGCCATCAGTGAGAGGGGTGAACGATTTCTCGTGATTGGCGGTGGTTTCATCGGTTCAGAGATCGCTGCCGCACTGACAAGCGTGGGTAAAAAAGTTGTCATGGTTTTTCTCGAAGAAGCCATTGGTGCGAATATCTACCCGGCGGATCTGGCGAGCTTTCTGAATGATTACTATCGCGAGAAAGGTGTGGAGATTATTTCCAGGGACGCGGTGGCTGTTCTCGAAAAGCATGGGGAACGAATTACAGCACGGACCAAAAGCGGGCGCACCTTCGAGGTAGATGGAGTAGTCGCTGGGATCGGCGTTCGCCCGAATATTGAACTGGCTCAGCAGGCTGGCTTGTACATCGAAAACGGAGTCGTGGTAAACCAGCATTTACAGACTTCCGACCCACACATTTACGCGGCAGGCGATGTGGCAAACTTCTTCCACTCGGCGCTGGGAAAGCGCGTACGCGTGGAACATGAAGATAACGCAATTGCGATGGGAAAGCTGGCAGGGCGCAGTATGGCAGGCGCGGATGAGTCGTATACGCATGTGCCCATGTTTTATTCAGACTTGTTCGATCTCGGCTATGAAGCTGTAGGGGAGCTGAATAGCAAGCTGGTTACCGTAGCAGACTGGGAGGAACCCTTCAAGAAAGGGGTGGTTTATTATGTGAGCGATGATCACATTCACGGTGTTTTGTTATGGAATATGTGGAACTCTGTTCCGGCTGCCCGGGCACTGATTGGAGAACCGGGTCCGCTTAGGTTATCGAACCTGACAGGTAGGCTGGCTGGCAAAGGTAAGGACGCTACGGCTATCGCTGCCGTAGATAACCCTTGATGGAGCGATTCGGCGCATTCACGGGTATTGGAAAATAAAGAATCATGAAGTGTATAAACTTATTTGAAAATTGGCATTTCAGTGAGAAGGGCCCTCATGCAGAGCCTCTGCACGTCGATAAAAACGGCAGGGCGATCCTATTTACTTTACAACCCGAACAAACCATCCGCGCGCACAACGTCCCAAGCTCGCCGTTTTTTGTCATGATCCTGGAAGGTCAGGGGATCTTCACTGGCGCGAATGGTGTCGAGCGGGTTGTCGGCCCAAACACCCTCCTTGTCTTCCAACCCGGAGAACAACATTCTGTCCGCGCTGTGGATAGTCTTGTCTTTGTCGGTTTCTTGCACGGAGCGCCGGGCGCGCAAAAATAGAGATTATGTATTTAGTGAAAAAGAGGTGAGCACATTGCAAAACAGAAACCTGCCGGAGTTATGGGAATGGGCAGAATTTTACTGCCCGTGGTGCTATATCGCAGCCATTCGCCTGCACAAAATGCTGCCTGAGTATGAGGGACGCGTAAGAGTACGAACGAGGGCCTTTCCTCTGGAGGTCTATGGGGGCGGGCCGCCAAACCGAAAAGAGCTTGAGCTGGAAATATGGCTGGCAGCTTTACAGGAGCCTGAGGCTGTATTTAAGCCATTCAAAGAAGATTGGCCTACTACAACATTGCCCGCTTTTGAAGCAGCGTGGTGCGCTTTCCGACAGGGTGAGGCGATCGGTCACGATTTCGATCTTCGTATCCGAAAGGCTTTTTTTGCGGAAGGTCGTAACATTGGGCGCCGGGAAACCATGTTCGAGCTCGCTCGCGAGGCGGGCTTAGAGATGGATCATTTCACCCGGTTGTTCAATAGCGACGAAGCTCGTACTGCCGTTCTCGAAGAAGGACGAACAGGGAAAGATATTTATAAGGTGCGCGGCACACCCACAGTAATGCTACCTAACGGAAAGAAATTACGCCACCCAATAGCATATCCAAACATTCAAAACGATACGATCCTATCGGTTGGTAAGCTGCCATGTTGTGGTGAAGGTTGTTACGACGCCACCCGCGCCTTGTTTGAACAGGCTTTGAAACATGAACAGGATCTGAGCTTGCAGGAACTGATAACCAGAGGATGGCAATGATTACAACGGTTGCTATCAACGGCTTAGGGCGCATCGGACGTGCTGCATTGAAGATCACTTTAGATACACCAGCGTTAGAGCTGGTTGCCGTCAACGATATTGCTCCAATCAAAAACATTGTCTACCTGCTAAAGTACGATACCGTGTATGGTAGATATGAAAAGACCGTGGAATCGAATGAAGAAGGCTTGATCATCGCGGGAAAAACCATCCGCTTCTTCAGTGAGAAAGATCCAGCCCGTCTTCCCTGGACCGACCTGGGGGTGGATATCGTGCTGGAGTGTACGGGCGTGTTTACGAAAAGGGAGGAGCTTGAAAAACACGTTCAAGCCGGAGCCAAGTATGTAATCCTCTCCGCGCCGGCCAAGAGCGATGATATTGTCACGGTTGTCCATGGGGTCAATACAGTGGATGGGGACACGCGCATCCTCGCCTGTGCAAGCTGCACGACCAACTGTATCACCCCGGTCGTCGAGATCATCGGACGCAGGATCGGCATCAAGAAAGCCATCATGACAACGGTCCACGCCTACACTGCCTCGCAGGCAATCGTAGACAGCCAGAGCAAGCGCTTCGAAAGAGGCCGGGCTGGCGCTGCCAACTTTGTACCGACATCCACGGGTGCCGCGCTCGCTACTGCGAAAGCTCTCCCACAGTTGGACAGGCTGTTTGACGGTATTGCGGTACGAGGGCCGGTTACCGTTGGTTCCCTGGCCGATATAGTCTTGGTAACCGAGAGGAAGACATCTGTCGAGGAGATCAATCAGATCTTCGTGGAAGAGGCTGCAACTGACCGCTATCGAGACATTATCGGCGTTACGGGCGATCCAATCGTTTCATCCGATATCATCAAAGATCCACGCGCCTCCATCATTGATCTGGGAATGACCCGGGTAGTGGATGATGATCTGGTCAAGATCCTGAGTTGGTATGACAACGAATGGGGCTTTACCAACCAGATGGTGAGAGAAGCTAAGCAACTTGCGCAAGGAACTGAAACCAAAGCTGTAAAGTAAAGATGTAAGCTCTTTGCATTTCACGTCTGAATCAAGTGCTGATCCGGATAGATTGAAGCATGAGGCCATAAAACTATCCATGCCAGGAACATAAGATTAGTCCACAACGCAAGCAGAAATAACCGATCATGGATATGAGGAGCGCGTCGATATAATGTTTCTGATGACCCGTACACGTACAAATGAAGAATGGTTGCGCGAACTGAGGGAAAAAGGTATGGAGCAGGAGCAGGCGATTGCTGACCTCCACAATATCTTGCTGCGCGCTGTCTTGTACATATTCAACCGCAATCTCAGAGATCTTAGCGCATTAGCCCGGGATGACATCATAAAATTAGCCGAGGATTGTGCTCAGGATGCGCTGATCGCCATTATGAACCATCTCTCAGATTTTCGGGGAGACAGCAAATTTACGACCTGGGCATATAAATTTGCCAGCAACATCGCGTTGACGACTGCCCGCCGCGAACGATGGAGAGGCGTGTCGCTCGATCAATTGTCATCTTTAGGGGATGATGCTCTCTTTGAGCGGGTGACACGAGAAAAATCACCAGGGCCGACGCTGGATCAATCGGCCATGCAAAATGAAGTTCGCAAGATTATCCAGGAAGTCATTGAGCAGAACCTGACCGATAAGCAGCGTCGTGTCCTGATCATGATGATTTTTAATGAAGTCCCAATGGATGAAGTGGTACGGGAACTGGGCACAAATCGAAACGCTGTCTATAAGCTTCTTCATGATGCGCGCCGTAAGCTAAAAGGCAGTTTGCAGTCACGCGGTTTAGATATGAGTGAAACACTGGCTTTGTTTAGTTCACAGGCGGAAGATATTCACAGGTCGGGCTACAAATGATTTAGGAGCAGTTATGAAGCGCGAACGATTTGAGGCATGGCTTCGAAATGTTTTCGGAACGCAAGAAATTGAAATCTCATGCACTGAATGTTTTGACCTGGTTTCCAGCTTTGTCGAAGTGGAGGCATCCGGCGGGGAGGCTGTTGCTGAGTTCCCGCAAGTCAAACAACATCTCGAGCAATGCCGCGCCTGCCGAGACGAATATGAATCCTTGCGTGATTTACGACGCGTAGAGGAGAGCTCTGGATTACCGTCGTTACAAGACCTACAGGATTTGATAAAGTAGGAAGGAAAAGGTATATGTATTTGATCGGCGCTGTCCAGGTGTTTATCTGGTATGAAGTAGTCTCTCTGTGCAACTCATGAGAGGAGTATTCCTCAGAAAGACCTTCTTATCATGAATACCAAAAATAGGCATCGCCATTTGATGGATGACTGAGCCAAGGAATAAGAGGTAACTATGATCTTACATGACGATCCCACTGATATAGAGTATGGCACCGCGATGCGATTAAGAAAGCGCAGGATTACAGAGGAAGAATTTCATAAGTTTGAAGAGTACGCTGCAGAAATCTTTTCCGCCATGGGCCTCGATTTGAACACGCCTGCGACAAAAGATACTCCTCGGCGTTTTATCAAGGCACTCTTTGATGCAACAGAAGGCTATGAAGGCGATCCGAAGCTACTAAAAGTCTTTGATACGGAGTGCCGGGGTGAACCGGACTGTCGCCTGAGTCAGGTCATCGAAGGTCCCATTCCGTTCTTTGCGCTTTGTGAACATCATGCCCTGCCCTTCTATGGACAGGCGTATGTCGGCTACATTGCCCACGAAAATATCATTGGGATTTCAAAGCTTACTCGTCTAGTGAGGCTTTTTTCAAAGCGGTTTGCCGTCCAGGAACGGATCGGCCAACAGATTGCAGATGCGCTGGAAACGATGCTGCATCCTCATGGCGTGGCTGTGTTCCTGGAAGCCAATCACCTGTGTGTAGAAATGAGAGGGGTTCGAGAAACGGCTCCAAAGACACGCACCACCGTATGGCGCGGTCACTATGCAGAGGATGCAAGCCTGCGGACTGAATTCTTCGCCGCCTGCGGACTGCAAAGAAATGCGAAATAAAAAGATTAAGTAAGGAGTAAACCATGAAACGCAATTCTCTATTGGAGCTGCAATCTCTTGGACAAAGTATCTGGATCGATTTAATTTCTCGGGGGATCATCTCCTCCGGCGAGCTTCAGCGAATGATCGAGGAGGATGGTGTCAGTGGTGTGACTTCAAACCCCTCGATTTTCGAAAAAGCTATCACCGAAAGTGACGACTACGATGAGACGATCCGTGCACTCACGTTGCAAGGGAAGACCACCGACGAGATGTACCAGATAATCACAGTGGAAGATATTCAAATGGTTGCCGACGCACTCCGTCCAACCTATGATCGGACGGATGGACGGGATGGCTTCGTGAGTCTGGAAGTATCACCCACCCTGGCGGGAGTTTTCTTTTAAATATGTTTTCAGAACCAAAAAGGGGTTTCCATGCTACTTAATGCAAGTGAACTTATGCCCTCGGTTTTTCCCCATTTGGGGCTGTTCAACTAATGAATAATCGTCTGCTCATCAAAGCAGACACAGTTGCGTATTTTATACCTATATCAATAAGAACTCAATAGTTGGAAACAAGGATGACTCTTCAAATCTTCGCTGGGCTGGCGAACATGAATTTTCTGTTTCTTCTCAATATATTCCACGTCCTCAATGCGGAGGCGCCGGTGGAAGCGGCGGGACATCAGCTGGATGTGATCTGGTCGCTTGGTAACTCAAGACGGACCTGGGCCTCCTTCAGGACTTTAAGCAGTACCTCCACCCTGTCTCGGCCGGGCAGTTGAGTGTCGAAAATAGCTTCATAACCAGCAAAAGGCCCTCGGTCGATGGTGACCTGTTGTCCAGGTTGAAAAATCGGTAATCGTCCAACCCTGGCCTTTCCGATAGCCTCGATATGTTGCCGGAGTTGACGAATCAGCTCGTCAGTCACTGTAGCCGGTTCACCACCAAAACTCACGATCCCAATTGCTCCGGGGATCCAGTCTACGAGAGAGCGTCCAACACGATTGAGATCAAGCCGGCTAAATACATATCCCGGAAAGTACGGTTTGATTTTGAAAGCGAGCCGATTGGCTGACTCCACGGGGATACACGGGAAGAACGTCTCAATGCCCCGCATGTGGAGTTGTTCGCACAGCAGCTGTTCTTTTCGGGCCTTGCTTTGAAATGCGTACCAGGCTTCCATGTTAATATTTACACCGATGAAATTTCTCTTATTAATTAAGACGTAGGGAGCGGCAAAAGGTAACATCACTGTTTTCATCTTATGCCGGCGATATTTATCTCGACATTCCGGTCTAGAAAGCGTCAATTGAAGTCTGAGGTTCGGGACCAAGAAAAAAAGAAAGCACCTTCTGTACTGCTGCGCAGAAGGTGCTTTGGCTGGTTATGTCGAGACTGCTGGCGACAAGCGAATCCAGAGTTAACAGATTTGTTTTCCCAGGGATCAACATGCCAGCGAGATTTTGAAGTTAAAGTGTTATTATCTGGAGTTGTGCGGAGACAGGACAACCCTGTGCTTTCGAATGGTCATCTCCGCTGCTTCTTATCTACATTGCAAATCATTCACGAGTGCATGTGGTGGGCTCGAAAGAAGGAGATATATGTTGTACGTAGTTCTTGGGTATCTGCTGGTCTCTGGGCTCTTTGCACTGCTATTCTGGCTCATGCTGGTGGTTGCCAAACGAAGTGATGAAAGAAATACACTTGACTCTTCAGAAGAGGAGTCCAAAGAGAAGTAACTTCATCAGACGTACTTTCTATCTCGCGGGCCCGGATAGAAACCAGTCGCTCAAGCTGTCCATACAGATTTCGCTCACTTTCTTCAGGTCCTGGACTGCAGCGGTGCCAGGAACAAAGGCAATCATCCTGCATCGAGCTCCCATTGCGGCAGGGGTGAAAATTTATCTTTTATGAGGTGTCTGTAGACAGCTTCCACACGGTCTGCAACGGCATACTCATTGAAATTCGTCTGTACAAGAAGTTTTCCCTGTTCCCCGAGATGGTTGGCGAAATTCGGATCCATCGAGACTTTTAGAATTGCATCGGCCAAGCCAGGAACATCGCCATACGTAACCAACAGCCCTGTCTGGCCTGCATTGATCAAAGTACGCGTGCCGGGCACATCTGTGGCTACCACCGGCTTGCCAAGCGCCATAGACTCCATGAGCGCCCGCGGAATTCCTTCATAGTGAGATGTCATTACGCTGACGTTGGATGCAGCCAGAATGTCCGGGACATCGCGCCGGTATCCGGTAAAAAGCACCACATCCTGCAGGTTCAGACGTCTTACCTCCGCCTCGATTTTCTCCCGATCGATGCCTATGCCCACCAGAAGAGTGACAGCCCTGCGTTTCATCCGTTCGCCCAGCTGCTTGAGCGCCTGCAGGAGAAAAAAGTGACCCTTCTGCGGCTCGAACCGGGCAACATTCACAATCACGAATGCATCCTCATCGATTCCCAATTCCCTGCGTATCCGTTCCCTGGCGTCCACAGCGACTCGCTTGGTCACGTCCGAAGAATCGATCCCATTTCCCACCAGTGTAGCCTTGTGGATCGGTATAGCAGGGATTTTGCTCCAGCTCTTGAGATCATCCGGGTTCTGGAAGAGGACAGCATGTGCGAAATAGGATGCAAGGATCTCAGTCACATAAAAGGCAGACTTAAAAGCGATACTCTTGTATAAGTGGGGCTGCCAGGAGTGAAACGTGTGAACGACACAGGGAATTCCCGCGGCACGTCCGGCGATCCTGCCGGCCAGGCCGGGTAACAATGTGTGGGTATGCACCACGTCGAACTTTTCACGCCGACAAACCAACCAGGTTCGCAGAAGAGCCGAGGTGAGACTTGCTTTGGCGTTGTGCCATAAGAATGGCACGTCGATGACTGGAATATTCTTCTCTTTTAGAGGTTCGGCCCAATTATCATCCGGGCAGAGCGCGAAAACCTGATGGCCCTGTTTTTGTTGATAGACCATCTGGTTGAAGACCGTTTGGCTCAGGGTGATGCTGGTGGCTATATGAGCGATACGCATGGATATTTAACCTCCTGCAATGCGTGAAGGGGTAACGAATGTCGAGAGGGGCCCAGCGCCTTGACTCCTGGTTGTTCGGCTACACACTTGCCCTCGCAGCCCATCGCTTTGGCGATGCTGCGCCCTGACAGGCTCAAAAAGGGAATCGAGCCGGCCGGCTCGTAGGATGATAGACAGCACCTGAGTCGCCTCATAAGCCAGACCAAATCGCTTGTTTGACTGTACGAAGCGTCTCGCGAAGCGGATGATCAGTATCCACATTGCGGACGGAGCGGGTTCCTGCTATGGACCATTCTGCTGCCTGCTGATGCCGGTTTTGGAGATAAACCTCGTCATCCAGGATCTCGCGAGACGCGTTTCTCCGTTTGGCTGTTTCGAGTGAAACTCTTAGGCGAAGCACGATATCGGGAGGCGGAATCTGCTGATACAACCTGCGCTCGATCTGCGCTAGCCTGTTATAAATGACGGCGGCGAATCCCTTCCCGGTTGGGTCTTCCAGCAATCGGGGGCTGTCCATCAACCCGGGAGTTCTGGTGGGGTAGCGGTCACAGACAACGATCTCTCCATTTGCGGCGAGGCGCCGGACTTTCCAGAGCAAAGCACGGCGGTCCCACGCCAGGCATACAGAACGAATGGCATAGATCAGGGAATTCAGGCTCTTGCGCTCGGCCGCATTCAGTCCCGAACGCGGAGAAGACGGTTTCCCGGAAGAGCCTGATCTGGCCCTGAAGCGACGGTGTAAGGCAAACAGGGCGTTAGGCGGAATCGTGAATGCAGTGGAGGGAGGTTTCCCGGCATGGACGGTGTTGACCACGAAATTCTTGCGGAGCCAACGGCTTGTTTCTGCAACCAGAGTGGACTTGCCGGTTGCATCTGCGCCCACGATCGCGAGGATGGTGCCTCCTGAGAGCAGTGTCTTGCCGCCCTTTTGTCTTCTGAGTCTTTTTATCCAGGTCCCGGTCAACAACTGCAAATGGCCTACGAGCCAGCCCAGGGTCGAGAATTTTCGATAGGCGCGAAGCCGGCGGCGCAGCTGATAGGACAATCTCCATTTCCTGGCAAAGGATGCGCCCCCCAGGATCGCATCCAGGCATAGATGGAAGAGTTTCTCGCTGACCATAGGACAATATCTTTCCAGCAGTTCGGTCACCCGGTCCATATCGCTGCCGTTTTTCAGCCACAGCGCCTCTTCACGAACTTTCTCCTCGCTTTTTAGGACTCTTGCTACATCCAGGGGCGATCCATACTTGATATAGGTCCGAATGACGAACAAAATCAATTCGCCCTCCTTCGAGGTGACCCTCATGCCGTCCGCAGTGTAGGTGTATTTCAACAGCATCTCCTCGAAAGGCAGCAGATGACTCTTCAGAAAGCTTTCCCCGGTCAGCACGCGCGTGAACATGTGAAGATGCACGAGATCTTCCAGATTCGGATCATATCCATAGAAGTGAAAGATGCCTGTAGGATTGTGTCCCCACCGTGGAGCTGCCTGCTTAAATCCGAACTGCGCCAAAATCTCAGTCGCACGGGCCAGCGAATCGTTGGAGACCAGCAGATCCATATCGATCTCTCCCTCCAGAGTTCTCGCCAGATCGATATTGCTCTTCCAATGGCAGTAGAGAACCTCTTCGCGGTTGAATCGATCCAACAAGGCCTGAGTCAACGATGGGGACAGCACGTTCTCCCAGTTTTCGGCAAGGTTTTCCGTCAGACGATGAGAGTTAGCAAGATTGTCCATAAGATTAGTATCCCGGTCGCATCAATTCGGTTACCTGATGAACGTTTTGACCCGACGAATGAATCTCCTGGTTCAGAATATTCCAGCCGCCATCCACAATCAGCAGTCTGTTTTGGATCTGCGGGGCGCGGATCAATTCCTCGAATACAGCCACAGCCTGGCAGATAAAATGACGGACTTCGTCGGTAGAGCTATCTGCCAAGCGCGCATGTCCGCGTCCGAGAGTCCTCGAGATCAACACGGCTTCCTTCTGGTGGAGATAAAGCACCATATCTGGCAGCGGCACCAGCTCGGCATAGCGGGATATTTTGTGCATGTCAGCCACGCCCTCCTCATGTACGAAGAGATTGTGTACACCCTGTAGAATACCCTCATTGTCGGCTAATATAAACCGCTTGGTTCCGGATCTGCGAGCGATGAATTCAAAGATCCCGATTTTCCGGATCACATTTCGAATACGGTTGAGCTTATAGAACCAGGAGCCTGGCGAGGATTTGCCCTCGCGCAGGACAAATGCAATAAAATCTTTGTGGCGGCGGAGGTGGGTCAGGCAGATTGCAAAGGCCGCCAGCTCCACGAGGCGGCGGCGAGCAAAATCATTCCTTAGCCAATCCAAATGTAACTGTTCAAGCATAAAATCATCGCTGAGCGAGATATCCATTCCCTTTGTTCGCCCGACCTCCACCATTGTTTTTGCCAGCGTAGTTTTCCCGGCGCTGGTTGAACCGATGATTTCGATGTGCATAGAGCTTACCTCAATTCTGAGAAATTTCACGCTGCTCGTGAGTGGAAAAGCTCTACAGTTCGCCCGGCTGTTGACCCCGCTTCGGCGCAGTTGCCCACGTCTCTTCGGGATTGCTGGACAACAAGGGCCAGCCCTTGCTCAAGACGAACCGAAGCCACACGCCGGCAACCTGGGATGTGAGCATCGCCGCCAGGACCAGCGTCGTATAAAACGCCGCATTGATAATGCCGGCGTCATAGGCGACGCTAGCGAGGACGATCCCCGGACCGCCGCGGGCATTGGTCGTAATGGCAATGTTCAAGATATCCAGCCCTCGAAAGCCTGCTAATTTCGCCGCTAGCCCGACTGAGAGCAATGCGAGGAGGGATGAGCCAAGCAGAAAGGAGATGAGCAGGCTAAAGGAGAAATCTGTTCCAAACACAAGTCGGTATCCGACCAGCGTAAAATAAATCGGAATAAATGTGGACGTGGAAAAGTGTTCAATCGACTCGAGCACCTTCGAAAATCGTTCTCGCTCGCTGCCACTCACGCCGCCCACAACGCCGAAGCCCGCCAGAAAGGCAGCGAAGACCAGGTTGACATCCAACAATGCCGCCACGACCGTATAAAGAAACATAACGAGAATCATGTAACCCAATGGAGATGATCTCAGGAAGATATTCCATCGTGAAACATGGAATTTCCGCAAGAGATGTGGCGTGATGAAGAAAGCAATGGCGATATAGGCAATCGTTGCGCCGATATGGGCAGAAATCTCACCGACAACATACTCCTGCGCCAGCGTGGCAGTATTGGCAATAGCGGTGGCAATCGCCAGGACGGCCCATAGGATAATGTCCTCGAGTACGGCAGCACCCAGGATCAGGCTGGCAAAGCGTGTATGTAATATCTTTAGATCATAAAAGATCCGAGAGATGACGGGGATCGAGGTAACCGCCACAGCAATCGAGAGGACCAGCAGGGCAGATGTCTTTTGGCCCGCCGTCCCGACCAGGGATTCGACCGGAAGTATGGCGAAAAGTCCCAAGATCAGCACCAGGAAGAATGGCAATGGCGTACCGATGCCGAGGATCCAGGCCGTTTCCCGTTGGTTTTCTTGAGCCAGCACGCGCCGCGCCTGACTCCCGGAGATGAACATGAGCAGAAGCAATCCAAACCAGGAGATGAATCCTAAGACGACACCCGTCGAGCTGACCTGTTCGCCAATGCTAAAAAGGGTTGTGAACAGTGACGGCGCGAGCCGACCTAAGACGAACGGACCTACGAGAATTCCCGCCAGGATTTCACCGACTAGACGAGGCTGTCGCAAGCGTACAAAGATATAACCCATAAAATGGGTGCTGCCCAATAGCACACTCAGAGCGAGCAGAACACTTCCAATCTCATTATTGGACATACTGGTTTTCTCTCCTTCATTGAGACCCTACAGATTGGTCCCGTGCCGGCGTTAGGGTTGAAACCCTCCGTGAGATGCGCGCATTCCTCTTCTTTCCTCGGGATAGTTCGCCGCTCACCCTTCCCTGCGTCCCTCCCGATATTGCGAGGCAGAATGCAGAGCCTTATTCATAGAAGAGAGGCTGGCCGCCCTTCATTTCAGCCAGGAGCATATCCTGCACCAGGTCACGCATGAACCAATCAGGCAGGTGTTCCTGCGCTCGTAATTTCTCACGGACTCGGCTGCCGGAAATCATGCGCAACGACTGACCCCGATCCACTTCATAGCGGCCGGTCTGGCTGTTATAGCCAACCGCCTCGAAGAATACCGGTTTGACGCCGATGTCACCCAGCCGGTCGAAGAGCACACGGTTCGCCGTGGAGGGATAGAACTCGCCAACTCCCGTGTGATCGCGGCCAACGATGAAGTGGCTGCACCCCATGTTCTTACGGCAGAGCGCTGTGAACACAGCTTCACGCGGTCCTGCGTAACGGGAATAAGTGAAAAAGCTTCCCAGTACGACTCTGCCTCTGGGATAACAACCAAACTCGAGCAGCGTCTGATAGCTGAGCATGATCGGCTCCGCCAAAAAATCGCCCGGCTTCTTTGGTCCGATGACGGGGTTGATGTAGATGCCATCCGCCCCCGTCCTCTCCAGGGCCTCCAGCTGGATGAACTCATGCCCGCGATGAGCAGGGTTTCGGGTATGGAAACCGACCACCTGCGACCAGCCCAGGCGGGTGAAGATGAAACGGGTCTGTGACGGTGTGAGGAGATAATGACGGATAGGCGATGCCAGCGGCCGGACAAGAGTTACATGGCCGCCAAGGAAGGAATTCTCGCGTTCCATCAGCCTGGCAACGCCGGGATGGCTGTGGCTGGTGGTGCCAAACATGCGCGCGGCCAGATGCTCGAGGTCATACTGGTAGATATCTGAAACGTCGAGTAGCGCGTGAACAATGTCCTGGCTATCCGTCAACGCGACCCGATCGCCCAGCGCCAGATGGTTTGCCTGTTCCGAGGAGACTTGCAACAGAATTGGCAATGTCCAGACCTCACCATGCGGCAAGCGATACGCATCCAGCACGGAGTCGAGGGCCTCGCGGCCCATAAAGCCGGTGATGGGAGAGTACGTCCCATAGCCGATCTGTTCACAATCCATGAGCTCGGTTTCAGCGATTGCCAGACGGGGGAGGCGCTCGATATCCTTCAGGTCGGCGGACGCCGCTTCGCGGTGGACCAGCCGACCCCCATGTGGCTCTGCCAGCAAAGAGACAGCGTAGGACTGGTCTCCCTCGAGCTCGTTCTGCTGAAAGCCCTGGATCACCTTGCTGACCATGGAAGCGCACTGGATGGGATATTTTCCGATCGCCGTCTCTGCCGCGAGCACCAGCCCATCGGCGCCATCGGCCAGTGTATTGTAGATGTCGTTGACTTCAGCCCGTGTAGGCGTTGGCGTTGAGACCATCGACTCCAGCAGATTCGTGGCGACATATACGCGGCAGCCCGCGGCTCTGGCGCGCTGAATAATGCTCTTTTGTGTTTGCGGGAGTAACTCGATTGGGACCTGGCGGGAGAGGTCGCCGCGATCGATCAAGAGGGCATCGGAACCGGCGGCAATCTCCTCCAGGTTTTTGATCCCGCTGCGTGACTCGATCTTGGAAATAATAAAGGCGCTCTCGCCGGTGAGTCCGCGAAAATAGCGAACGTCATCACCGCGACCGGCGAAAGACAGCGCAAAATGGGACAAGCCCATTTCCCGGCCGAGAGCCAAAGCCGCCAGATCCTTTTCTGTCAGCGGAGGCATTGGAATTTCACGCTCTACCGTCACAGCCTTATTCTGTCCAACCAGTCCGCCCTGCAGCACCCGCATGAGCACGCAATCCCGCTCCCTGCCGATCACCTGGACCAGGGCAGAGTTGAAGTCGATGCTGACGAAATCTCCCGGCTCCAAGCGCCCGGCAATATCCATCGGATAAAGATTGAAATTCTTGTCGTCGGCAGGCACCCGGCGATAGTGGACGCGTACGATGGTGTTGTCACGCAGGTTGATGCTGCCGTCGACTAATTCGGCCGTGCGAATCTGAGCCCCCTCGGTATCGAGGCAGATCGGAACCTGCGTTGCATCACGGATGATTTCTACAAAACGCGGCAGGTCAGCCAGTTTTGTGTGTGAAAGGTTGATGCGAAAAAGCGTTGCACCGCTTTGCTCGAGCCGCTGAATGGTTCGCCGGTTAAGCGAGGCAGGTCCCAGTGTGCATAGGATTTCCGGAAGCCTCGCACCGAGGAATTGATCCCTGACCTGTACCTTTAAGGACGATCGAGAATGAGGATTATTCATAGGAAACCTTATAAAGAGCGATCATTTCTTGAACTTTGTGGTTGGATGCCTTCACGTCCGGCTTTCGATTCTCGGAGCCGCCCCTTCTGTCTCGGCTGTCCGCAGCAGCGTTTCCCAGGTCACCCTGTCGCTGCGCGGCAGATCATGAATGGCAGTGATGATATCGGGAGGGATCTCATAGCCATGTCGTTCCATCTCATCCCGGATCTCGGGGATGACCCGCGCAAGCTCGCCTGGATCGAATCGTTGCCACTTGACCTTACGATCGGATTTGACCATTTCTATGGCGGCTTGTACCATCGCAGTGTTCATCTCCAGACCGCAATGGGAACAGATCCGTTCCATATCGGAGATCGGGTCATCGACAAAGTCCTCGTATTTCAATCGCAGGATTTGTCCGGGTTCAAATACAGCCATGTCGTGCTCAGCCTTTTTGGATGGAATAGCCCACTGCCGGGCAATGACGGTGAGTAAGTTCTGTGTCTTCAAATCCTCATGAATGCCTCTGTACCGCGGACCCCAGATGGACAAATACTTCCTGCGCAAGACGCGCTTATTGATCTGCTGAATGAGGTAACGGCGTATCCAGTGATGCAATTGCGAGAGGGGCATATCCTTCAAGCGCCGGATCACGCCGCCTCCCGTGACGGGAACCTGCCATTTGTACTCAACGGAGCTAATAAACGAAAAAGGGTTTCGGACAATAAACAGGAAAGTTGCCTCGGGGAAGATGGCTCGCACGTATGGAATCCGCAGAATATTCTGGGGCGTCTTTTCCATCACGATTCGATTTCCATGCCGCCTCTGAAACATCAGAAAACGGTTCCGGATGTAACGTTGGACACGAGGAGTGGCATCGCTCTCATCGAATTCATCGTGGATTCTGCCAGGGTCGGCATAGAGCCAGAGTGCATTTGGCTCATACCATTCGGCTAATCCGGGATGAGTGGTCATGACCTTCTGAACTATGGTGGTGCCTGAACGGGTATTGCCGAAGATGAAAATCGGCGGTTTTAATCCTGTTGACATGTTGATCACCTCCTTTAGTAATGGATTGAGCTCACGCGTGGGCCAGGGGCGGGCAGACCGTGATCGGTCAGCCATTGGTTGCGCACAGAAATCCATTTCTTCTGAGCAGCGACGCCCTCAAGCAGGGTAACCCGCTGTGGCTCTGGGCCCGCATAGGTTCCCGGTGTGCCCAGCCAGCGTATGAAATTGTTGTCCCCATCCAGCGGACTTCAGGTGGAATGGTCTCATCTGACCGGCCGAGGCGCGGCTCGCTGATGAGCAGGGAGTCCTGCGCCAATCTCAGGCTGGCGGGATGGAACCGATAATGACTCCGCCGTGCCACACGATATCTGTTGCGCTTCATCTGCACACCCTACTTTGTACTGATGGAATCTGCCTGCCAGACAGATGCTCGCCGGCCGGGTCGTGACACATCTGGCATTGGCGGAGAGGCCGGATGCACGTCCGCTCCTGGCGAAGAAACCATCTTGTAAAAAACCGCTTCCTGAAGCGCCAGGAGGAGCCAGAGTTCACGGGTATGAAAAATCTGATGGGTCAGCGATTCGACTATCGTTGCCGAGAGCGCTGCCAGGAAGACTACCACCCCAAACGGGGTGCGCCGGGGATCGTTTGCCGAGATCTGCAGCAGTTGGATCGCCTTGGTGAACGTAATGCCTGCAAAGAGTCCCAGTCCGATCAGCCCCAGCAGCCCGCGCTCGACCAGGAAGGCAAGCGTATCATTGTGTAACTGGTTATCATTGCCCGATGAGTCGACCAGCCTGAAGTTTTCTGGACCTACGCCCCACAGAAATGCGTTTTGCTCCAGTAACACGTCAATCCCACGCCCCCAGAGGTCCAGACGCCCCCCAGACGATTTGTCAAAACGTCCCAGGATGATCCGTTCGAAGTGATTCAGCGTATCCGGATTCTGGCGGCCGACCATGTACAGGCTTCCTGCCAGGATCAGCACAGCCAGAGCGACCCGCATCAAGATTTTCGTCAGGAGCATCAGGCTTTTCTTGAAGTAGGCGATCGCCACGATCGAGACGGTGAGTCCAGACAGGGCTGCAAGAGTTGCACCCATCGAGCCTGAAGTCATCATGCTGGCGAACAGGAACAATCCCAGCAGGATTGTCTTTAGTCTGGAATAGCCTGCCAACAGCAGCGGGACAAAACCCAGAAGTTGAAAAAAAGCAGCCTTGTTGGCGCAACCGGCTTTATCACATATAAACAACCCTGCGGCACGGTACCCTTCCAGTCTGGCTGAATTTCCGCCGAGCGCATTCGTAAGTTCCCAGATCTCAGGCGAAAGAAATTGGGCGATCATCAGGCTCCCGTGACCGATCACCACCAGGCTCCAGACGCGCAGTACATTGCGCATATCTTTCGCACTTAGCTGGAGCAGTAGAGCCAGTACCACGAAGAACCAGAGGAAGAGATAGATCTCCTTGACAATTACAATGGTGCTTTTCAGAGGAGAAGGCGAGGCAAATGCGCTGATGAAGCTGCTGATGAGCACGAACCACATGGGCAGCGCGTACGACAAGCTGAGAACGCGGGGGCGCCTGAGACTGTAAAGGTACAAGACAACTGGTGTGCCTCCCAGCGTCCAGATATCCACCAGCTCAAAATTCATCGGAAGATTCAGGATCTTGACCGGAAGGAACAACGCCATCCCTGCCAGCCATATCACGATCAGACGAGTTGTCCAGAGGGGATTCTCCGGTTCATCAGGAGCTGACCCGCGCCTCGGGGAAGGATCATGCTTCTTTCCGCCGAACTGCTTTTTCATCGGTGTCTCTTCCAGAAACATAGACATACTCATCTACCTGGGTAAAATCTTTCGGGCTCGACCTAACAAGCCTCTTCTTTGTTCACGGGTGATGCCGAGGAAAAAAATCAACACAAAGACAGCGGCGGCCGTTAAGCTCACGACCAGAATAAGAGTAAGCCACGACTCGACCACAAGACGATCCCCGAACGCCGTCAGGGCCCCGAACAGCACCAGGGTGATCGAGGCAGGCCGGATGACCCCCGCCAGCAGGGATGAGATGGAAACTCCGAAGAAACGTCCAACGATTAAAGGGTAGCCAATGCTGAGGATGAGTTGACCGGCGATGAAACCCAAGGTCAGGCCGACAACCCCGAGCTTGAATACTCCCACCAGGATTGCAGAAACGCCGGCAGAGAACCCCGCCGAGAGCAGACCAAACAAAACTTTTCGTTTCAAATCCAAGGTCAGATCAATAATATTCGCATCATTCCGGATGAACACAAACTGCGAAACCATCAGGATAATCAGCAGGTTGGCGATCGCCCCGGCATAGTATTCGCCGCCCACCCACAGCTCCACGAACGATCGATTCCATAAGAGCATGGTTGAGCCAAATACTGTCACGATCAACCATGTAAAAATCATCATTTCACTGCGCAGACGCAGCGCTTTGTCCAGTTCGCCTTTACCGATGATGCCTCCCAGTCCGGGTGTAATTCCAAACACGATGATGGCGACAACGCCGATAATGGTCTCGGGAATGTACCTTGTGAGAGAATAGCTGGTGACCAGTTCGGCAGAATCGAAAATGCCCAATATCACCACATCGCCCGCCTTGAGCAATTGGAGCACCAGGGTCCAGGCCAGGAACCACCCGCTCAATCTCAGAAATTTGAGCACAGCTCCGAAGACCGGTTTGGCAATCCCAAACCACCGGATATAGGACCGCACGATCAGGAAGAACAGACCGCCGGTGAGGGCGGTGGTGATCAGGTTCGCGAGAGCGAGTCCAATGAGTCCGGCATGATAGGTCATCGCCAGGGCCATCAACCCGCCACCCAGCAGAACGAACAGGGTAGTCAGACCCATGCGCTTATATCCGAGGTTTTCTCCGCGCAGCACCGACTGGGGGATCTCAGCCAGATTGGTGAAAATCAGGTTGGCAACGAGTAGTGCTGCAGCCCAGCGAATGCCCGTATAGAGTTCCAGTGGTGCATCCAGCCACACAGGAATATACCAGGTGAGCCCTGCGCCAAGCAGCGAAAGAAGCGGCAGGAAGAGCAGCCAGACCGTTACGGCGCTTCCCACCTGGCGGCGTTTCTCTTCATAATCGGTGGAAGCCTGATGATTGGCAATTGTCCATTTGAGTGCCTGGGTTGGGCGGCCTCCCGCGGGCGAAATATAAGCGATCAAGCGTGCCAACACCTGCCAGACGCCATAGCCAAAGTCGCCCAGCCCGCTTACCAGTAAGGGATTGAGAATAAAAGTTACGAACCATCTCGCACCGTAGTCCAGGACGGATGCAACAGCATTCAAGTATGCTTTCTTGGTGAGGGTCTTGTCTGAAAGCATTCCGGAAAATTTTTTGGTAAAGAAAGTCAGGCGAGATATCATAGCAGGAGTCTCAAAGCCTCGGTGTGAAAGATTGCGTTTGGAAACAGGGGTATGTGCAAAAAGTTAGATCGACGCCTCGGAGATATCTGAGGGTCTCTCTTCTTTTGTTCTGTGGCTGACGATGGGTAGGGATGAGCGCGCCCTAGTACGAAGGGGAGCGGTTCAGAATCCCACCCAGCAGTTTTCCGCCGGTCAGGTAGAGGCTGGCCATCGATTCCTTCACGGAGGACATGGTGGTCCGGCCGAAATCGATCACCAGGATGACTGCCTCGACGAGCCCGAACAGCACGGCGCTCTCGGAGATAGATGTGGATGGCGCATCCAAGATGATCACGTTTGACGCTCTCATAAGATCGGAGAGGACCTGTTTCATGCGAGTGGGATCCAGTGCGGCAATCGGATCATCCGGTCGGTTTCCGGCAGTCAGAATCTTGAGGTTCGGTATGTTCGTCGTCTGTAAATGATCCCTTGGAACCAGATCCGATGAGGTGAGCAAATCCATGAGGCCGGTTCCGTTCGACAGGTTGAAAAACCGGTGCTGCACGGGCTTGATCCAATCCACGTCGACGATGATGGTCCGATGCCCGGCCTGTGCCATCATGATCCCCAGGTTGGACACGGTGACGCTCTTACCCTCGCGCAGGCGAGGGCTGGTCACCAGTATGGTCCTTGCCAGCCGGCTTCCTTTATCGCCCAGACCGATGTTATCGAGGATTTTCCTGTAAAAGAAGGCCGTGCCCAGGGATGCATCCTTGTTCGTGATCAGCTTCCCTGCGTATTCCTTCCCTCGGATTTTGTTGATGCTGCCCAGGTGGTGCAGGCCCAGCTTTTTCTCAAGCACCTCACTGCTTCTGACCTTGTCATCGAATCGATCCATCAGGAAGACAAATCCCAACGCCAGACCAAAACCGACGCAGGCGCTCAAGAGCAAATTAAGAGCCAGGTGCGGAGACACCGGCTTCGTACTTGCATGAGCCTCTTCAATGATCGTCAGGCTGTTCTGCGATACTCTTGGACCCAATATGGTCAAAAGCCGGGAGTATGTGTCCTCCCAGTCGGTGATGAGCCTTTGCAGAGTCTCGATCTGGATATTGAGCTCCTCCAGCCGCCCTCCGGAAGCAGCAATCGCCTCGACCTGCAAGCCCGCAAGCCTTTGGCGTTCTGTCTCGATCCGGGACTGCAGATGCTCGATTTCCTGCTGCACAAACTGCTGGGTGGAATCCATTTGGCTCTTCGTCTGGCTGAGCAGGATCAATTGGTTTGCAATCTCCCCTGCGATTGCCTGCGCAGCCTGTGGGCTATTCGCTTTGGCGCTGATTTCGATCAAGGGGGTGCCTTCGACGATTTCAACGGTTACAAAATCTTTGAGCTGGTTCCACGTCAAATCGAGGTTCAGGCTCTGAACCACTCCATCCAGGACCGGCTGCCGGAGAGCCACCTCAGCATAGGCCTGTGTGAAGGCATCCCGGCCCACAATGTCATCGCGGCTGATCTGAGGCGCCTGGATCAGCTCGCCGACCATCATTGTGGCTCTGGCCTGATAGACCGGTACCTGTCTCTGGGTAACGCTAAATCCAATACCCACCGCGACGGCGGTTCCGAATGCAAGCGCCCACCACCATCTCAGAAGTGTAAGCAAAATCTGTTTCGGATCAAAATAGTTATCCATTTCACCAGTCCTTCAGAACACACAGAACGTAGAAGACCAATGCATTTCGTACAAGCACCGTCGACGACTAATAGGCGCCTTTTCGACCCAACACAACATAGACGGTCTTCCAAAGAATTTTCAGGTCCATTTTGATTGACCGGTTCAGCAAGTAATACTCATCCAGTTCCACCCGCCGCTGATAACTGGTATCACTCCGTCCGG
>LLBY010000338.1_pt10 | contig 27180 bp, 21 predicted proteins | sample 1489401 | NCBI WGS metagenome assembly LLBY01 (sample SAMN04092656, study PRJNA295927) | soil metagenome | biome: Soil prokaryotic community; feature: Bulk soil; isolation source: soil from tomato rhizosphere | host: tomato cultivar Hawaii 7996 | place: South Korea | collected 2011-11-01 | reverse complement strand
TTTATGCCCTTAATATAAAAAGCCTGCGTTAAAAAAACGCAAGCTCCACATAAAAATTTCGTCAGAGTTCTTGAGGCTGGAGGGCGGTATGGTTGCCCAGCACCCTGCAAAGGGCGGCATCCCGCCCTACTTAGTTTCCGCTTTCTGTCTCTTGTAGTCCACGAAGCGGTAACCAACGCCGCGCTCGGTCAGGATGTACTTCGGGTTGGAGGGGTCTTTCTCGAGCTTCTGACGCAGATAGTTGATATAGAGACGCACATAATGCGGCTCGTCACGGTACTCGTAGCCCCACACTTTCACCAGTAACTGGTCATGGGTCACGACCCAGCCAGCATTTTGCACAAGATGATAGAGCAGGCGGTATTCCGTGGGGCGCAGCTTGACGAGTTTCCCCTCCAGCCAGACCTCGCGGCGGTCAAAGTCGATCTTGAGACGGTCATCCACTTCGATGATGTCGTGCATCGAGCCGCTGGCGCCCTCCGTGCGGCGGATGACGGCTTTGACACGGCTGACGAGCTCACGTGGACTGAAGGGTTTAGTGATGTAATCGTCGGCGCCCAGCTCGAGGCCGCGCACTCGATCGTCCTCTTCCCCTTTGGCGGTGAGCATAATCACCGGCACGTTGCTGCCCTCGCGGATGGTCTCGAGCACCTCGAAGCCGTCAAGGTCCGGCATCATCACGTCCAGCAGAATGAGATCGGGGGTCACGTCGCGCAGTTTTTGGATGGCTTGCTTGCCGTTGAAGGCTTCCGATACCTGGAACCCATCGTGCTCCAGATTCATGCGGATAAAACGCACCATGCGCTCCTCATCGTCCACCACCAGAATACGGCGACGGTCAAACTCTTCAGGCATCGATTACTCCCTCACAAAGCCGATCAGGTGCTCTTCATCTTCACTTTCCAGGATCTCGATCAGGGTTATTCGATCCACCGGCCACATGACCTTAACCACGTTATGTTCCAGGTAATGAATATCCTTGCCATCCCGCAGGCGGGGATTGGACACGATGATCAAGTTATCGGTAGGCTTCGGTAACTCATCTACTTCCCCCAGAACAGATGGTTCGCCGGCGATATGCAAAATCACGGAATACGCCATTTGTCACCTTTCCAAAATCACCTAGATATTGCGCAGAAGGACCTGGATCTTAAGCTTGCCCAGCGCCACAATATCGCCATGACTCAATGACTCTTCCACGTGAGGGTTGATGCGGCGCCCGTTGATATACGTGCCATTGGACGAGCCAAGGTCCATTACCATCACGCGATTGGCATCCCGTTTGACCACGGCATGCAGGCGAGAGACCCCTGAGGCGTAGGCTTGATAGGGCGTCAGATCGATATCCGGCATGATAGGCTGGCCTTCGCTGAGGCGTCCGAGAGTGAATTCGTTCCTGGAAGCCAGCGGCAGGATCTTACCGCTGTCCATCAGGTGCAGGGAAATCCAGCTGTTGACCGGGGGGGCAGGTTCAAGACGAGGCGCTTTCTTACTGAGCTCCTCGGCGATTTGTTCATCTGTAATTGCCTGGGTGATTAACGTATCTACACCATCCAGCTGTGCTCCACATTCCGCACAGAACATCGCTCCAGTGACATTTTTATACTGGCAATTTGGACAAACGATCATGAGATCAACTCCTTCTTAGACGGCGCATTAATTAGAGAGCGTGTACCATATTTAATCTTTTTGCTTCCCTCAATTGTAAGGGAATTTTGCTTCTGTAGATGATCCACTTCCAAAAGAATGGTTTGCGCCAGACTACGTTCACCCTGGGTCAACAAATTGGAGGCAAGCACCTGAAGCTGGCGGGTGGCACCATCCACATTTCCTTTTTCCAGATCCTTACGAGCCCGCTCCTGCATGCGATACAACATCAGCCGAGACAACGCCTGGACAATTTTCGGCGGCGGTGGATCCATTTCCGGCGATTCGGACACGGGCCGGGTGAGCTGCAGCCGGAGCCCAGGCACAGGCATTACCTGGGAGGCAATCGAGACCTTCAGTGTGCCATCCAGCAGGGTGAGTGTTTCCGATTTTACCGCTTTTGGGTGAATCATGTATTCGAAAATGACCTGTGTGTGATTATCTTGCAATATAGGGCCCAGGTGAAGTGCATTCTCGCCCAACGCAATCGGTGAAGGATCTGGCTGGAGGCGGAAGGCGTACGTCAGCTCTATATCCGGGAGGGGCTTGATGTCGAGGGTGATATCTTCGGCGTAGGTTTGTGCAAGGGCATTGAACTTTTCGAGTAAAAGTCTCTTGATATCCGCCGGATTGGCAATATAGGCACTGCTGCCTCCGGTCCGGGTGGCGAGCACATCCAGGAAAATATCGTTCCATTCCTGCCCGATCCCCATCCCGCTAATACCGATTCCATGCTCGGCCAACCGGGAGGCTAACGCCAGACATTGCTGCTCATCGCCATAGGTGTGACCATCGGTGAGCAGGATAATGTGATTGATACGCTTGGCGTCCAGGCTGCGCATGACCTCTCTCACACCGGCTTCTAGGCCCTGGTAGATCTCTGTGGCCCCCGAAGGCTGGATCATCTGGATTTTCGCTTCCGAACGCGATTTGTCCTGAAGATAAGAGGCGGGAATAATGACCTCGGCCCGGTCACTGAACGTGACCACGCTCAAGATATCCTGCGGCCTGAGGTTGCGCAGCACCTGAATGGCAGTCCCTTTGACAATGTCCATTTTTTCGCCCTGCATGGACGTCGAGCGATCCAGCACCAGGCAAACATTCAAGGGCGGTGAAGGGGCCGCGCGCGCTTCGTCGGGCGGGGCCAACTCCAGGATGAAGTAGATCATTTGCGCTTCATCGAGGTGAACCAGATTGGGGCGGCTGTAAATAATATGATGGGTATAAGGCAGGATCAGCTTCTCTTCCGGCGGCAGGGTGGCGTCATATTGCTTCCGCCGCGTCGGATTGGAAAGCACCTCATAGGCCTGTTGCACGCCCAGGAAGAGCTCGGTTTCCCCCGCCGCCGTGTTTTTGTCAGGATGTAATTTCTGTGCCGCTTCGAAATACGCGCGCTTGATCTCTTCCGGGGATGCATCCCGCGCTAGTCCGAGAAGCGAATAATAATCCTGCTTGGACAGCATCATTATCCAATCAGTTGCACGAGAATGACACTGATATTGTCGGGGCCGCCTGCCGCGTTGGCAGCGTTGACCAGATTCTGACACGCTCGCTGGAGAGTGGGCGCTTCGTTGATGGCGCGCGTCAGATCCTGTTCGGTGAGCACACCCCACAAACCGTCGCTGCAAAGCATTAAGTAACCGGGCTGGGGAAAACCAACGGTAAAAATATCAGGGTCGAGGATCTCACCCTGACCAAGAGCACGGTACAACACATTGCGGTGGGGGTAATTTGCCGCCTCATCGGGGGTGATGTGACCCAGCTCTTCGAGGCGCTTGACCAGCGAGTGATCGCGCGTGATCGGCTCTACGCGTCCATCCGTATAGAGAAAGTAGGCGCGGCTATCGCCAATATGAGCAACCGTAATCTGCTGGCCCAGCACCAGCGCGGCCGTTAATGTCGTCCCGCTGCCTGGCGCCTCGCGTTGAATCGCGCGCTGCGCCTCACTGACGGCAGCCTGCATGATTTCCTGGAAGGATTCGTCCATCGCATCCGATTTGATGTGAAAGAGATAGGGGTGAAACTTCCGCAGGATATATCCCGCCACCGTGCGAATCGCCGCATTGCTCGCCACTTCCCCAAACTGGTGTCCACCCATACCATCCGCCACGATATAAAGACCAAACGGCAGATTGCCGGCATTGCCGGCCATCATGGCTGTGATCGCCAATAAGCTGTCTTCATTCAGTTCGCGCTGCTTGCCCACCGACTGGCCGCAGCTGGAAATCAATTGTTGAAGGTCAAAACGCGGGTTCTGATTGCTGACGATAGCCTGTATCTGTTGTTCCGATAACGGAGCCGTGTTTGTAACATCCTGTGCAGGGGTTGGTTTTTGTTTATTACCAGATAACCAGCGAAAAATTTTATCCACAAGAACTCCTTCTCAGGCGAGTAGCGCGTAAATTTGATGATCTGTGGAACCAACGTACACAATATCGTCAGACACCAGCGGCGTCCCCGTAATCGGGCCTCCGGTGGCGAATTTCCAGCGTAAGCGGCCTGTGCGGTATTCCAGGCAATATAAATTGCCATCGACCGACCCACAATACAGGGAGTCTTTGTACACGACAGGTGAGCCATTGACCTGATGCTCGGTCTTGAAACGCCAGACTTCCTTCGAGCTTTTGCTCTCGATGCCGTAAATAAAGCCATCGGAGGCGCCTATAAAAATCAGGTCATCGACGATGTAAGGGCTGCTGATAGAGGGTTTGCCAAGGCGGAAACGCCACAACGCCCAACCATTGCGCGGGTCGAGTGCATACAGCGTGCTGTCGACGGATGCAAAGTAGACGGCCTGCTCGGTTCCCACCGTGGAAGAGGTGATTGCCCTCTTGGCACGGAAGCGCCACTTGAGGTCACCGCGGAAATCGATGGCGTAATAATCACCGCTCTCGCAACCGGCATACACCAGCTCTCGCACCACAAAAGGCGTCGAACGAACCGCGTCGGCAGTTTCGAACCTCCAAGCCATGCGTCCCGTGTTCAAGTTAACGGCATGAATGTGGTTGTCATCGGAACCAAAAAAGATGTGACCTTCGGCGATGCGCGGCGAGGACCGGATGGGGCCATTGGTGTAATACGTCCAAACCACTTTCCCGGCCCGGGCACTGACCACATGCAGACGGTTATCTTCCGAGCCAAAATACACATTACCATCGAACACCACAGGACGCGTAACGACTCCGCCGTCTGTGGGATATTTCCACTGGAATTTTCCATCGGCTGCGTTCAATGCATACAGGTTATTATCATACGAGCCAATGTAAACCAGGCCCTGCGAGACTTCCGGTGTGCCACGGATCTCATCTTCACACTTGAACGACCACAGCGCTTTGATCCCATCTGTCTTTACGGGTCCGGTTGTGGGGCCCGCATGGACCAGAGCGCCGGTTTTACGCGCCACCACCATGAGTGCCTGCTTCATATCCGCAGCGGTGCGGAAGCGGCTTTCCGGGTTGTATTCCAGGGCCGTGTTGACCACAGCTTCCATCTCAGGCGAAACATTGGGATTGATCCGGCGGATGGGGCGCTCAGAGAATGAGAACGGCGGCTCCAGGCGCGGGTCGCGGCGCGTCAGCGCGTGGTGGAGGGTGGCGCCGAGGGCGTAGATATCCGCTAACGGTGTGGCTTCCCCGCGATATTGCTCGGGAGGCGAGTATCCCTCGGTGCCGATCATTGTCCCCTTGATCCCGGTCTGGAACGTCTTGGCGATTCCAAAATCGACCAGCATCACATCTCCATTATGATTGATCATCACGTTGGAGGGCTTCATATCGCGGAAGACGATGGGATCTGGTTTATGTTTGTGCAGATAGTCCAGCACATCGCACAATTCAATGGCCCAGGTCAGGATCTGGTGCTCCGGCAAAAAGCTGCTGACATCGTTGATGATCGACTCCATGTCCTTGCCATGGATAAATTCCAGCACCAGATACGAACGACTTTCCACAGAGAAGTAATCGTAAATACGGGGGATGGAGGGATGGTGGAGGGTAGCCAGCAGATTGGCTTCGCGCTCGAAATTCTGGATGATCGTTTCTCGCACGAGGGGGTCCGGCGCGGTGTTGATCATTTCCTTAACGGCCACCAGTTTCGTGACGTTGGGGAAGTGCATGTCGCGGGCGCGGTACACCGAACCCATCCCACCAATACCAATCACTTCCTGAATTGCATAGCGGTTGGCAAGCGTTAGACCCGCCTGAAGTTGACGCGGAGGGGGAGAACCTTGATTACCCTGATCATCTGATAATTCAGGAAATATCCTTGTTTCCAGTGGTGCGTCTCCTACTTCATCGATTATAGTTTGCCCTGCTCCCTTTGACAACCACCTGTGAGTACATAACATTTCAATTTCATAAGGCATTCGGAACTGCATACCTTGCGGGGAACCTCGTTCTGCGGCACAATACGCCCATTGTGAAAATACTTGCAGTCAGCGATGAGGTTGTAGATCGTCTATACAGCCTTTGTGCCAGCGGTCACTTTCGCGAGATCGAGCTGATCCTCGGCTGTGGAGACCTGCCCTATCCATACCTCGAAAACCTGCTGACCATGCTGAATATTCCGCTCTTTTATGTGCCAGGCAACCATGACCCCAACTACAATCCTGAGAATCATCTCGCCCGGGTGGAAGGCGGTTCGAACCTGGACTTGAAGCTGATCCGCTTTAAAAAATTTTTGATCGGCGGGTTTGGCGGCTCGGTTCGCTACCGCCCGGACGGGACAAACCAGCATTCGCAGACAGACGCCTACCTGAGAGCGTTGCGGATGTTGCCGCGGCTTCTGCTTAACCGGGTCAACTACGGCCGCGCCCTGGATATTCTCATCACCCACTCACCGCCGTTTGGAATCCACGACGACGATACGCACGCCCATCAGGGATTGAAAGCCATCAACTGGCTCCTGCGTGTGGCAAAACCGCGTTACCATTTCCACGGGCATACCCACTTCCAGCGCGGCAATTTATCTCCTTCGGAATCGACCCATGGGATCACAAAGATCATCAACGTGTTCCCGTACAAGATCATAGAGGTCAGCCATTAGTATTAAGAAACAAGTAGACACGTAGACAATGAGATGATGACTTGTGTACGTGTACACCTGTATCCCTAAATCATGTCAGATTCATTTTCCGATCCATTTTCCGAACAGGCACGCGCCGATTTCCAGAGGGCGCGTTTCAAAGCATTTGTAAATCGCGTCTGGGGCACTCTCTCTGGTCGGCCTACCACCCTGCTTTCGTATGATGAGATCAAGGAAAAACTGCGTATTGGCGGTCCCATCTATCGCGGCGTGCAAACGGTCCGCGTAGATCAGATCGCCGGCAGTCTGAACCGTTACCACGAGTTCGACCGTGTCTTCCTGCCGGCTAGCGACAAGCTCGCGACGCGCTGGCAGAGCGTCAACCGCGCCTTTTACGAGGAGATCAGCCTGCCGCCCGTTGTGTTGTATAAAGTCGGTCAGGTCTATTTCGTGGTGGATGGGCATCACCGCGTTTCGGTGGCGCGCGAGCAGGGACAGATCTACATCGAAGCCGAGGTGCGTGAATGCGCCACACGCGTCAATCTCACACCGGATATCCGGCTCGAGGACCTGGAAATCCTCGGAAGCAAAGTGAATTTCCTCGAACGGACCTCCCTCGATTCCCTGCGACCCGGCGCGAACATCAAATTAACCATCCCTGATGGCTTCGACCGCATTCTGGAGCACATTGCCGTGCATCGCTACTTTATGGGTCTTGATTGGCGGCGCGACATCACTGAGGAAGAAGCCGTCGCACACTGGTATGATACGGTGTATATGCCTGTGGTCAGCGTCATCCGCGACACGAATATACTGAAAGATTTCCCTGGCAAGACCGAAGGCGACTTATATCTCTGGGTGCTGGACCATCAGCGTTATCTCGCGCAGGAAGGCGAATCCCTCCAGCCGCCGGAAACGGCCGCTCGCGCCTTTGTGGATGAGGAAACGAAAAAGCCCGCGCGCAAAACGGGTCGCAAGACCCGCTCAAATAAAGGTCAGAAGAAGTAATATGTGTTACTCTGAGTGACCGCGAAGCGGCGAGACCCTTCGGTCGTGGCGTTGCACGCCACTCTGTCAGGGTGACATGCCAACAGCTTGTGACAGTGGAGAAGAATATGCCATCACAACATCCCCTCGCCGGAGTCTACGCGGCAGCCGTGACTCCTCTTCACGATTCAGCTTTAGACCTGGAATCTGTTCCGCGCCTGCTGGACTTCCTTGCCTCACGCGGTTGTCACGGCGCCGTGCTCTTTGGCACGACAGGAGAGGGACCCTCCTTCTCGGCAGCGGAGCGCGAATCCCTAATGCGCTGCGCGTGCGCGGCACGCGAATCGATTCCGGGTTTCCGTCTCCTGGCGGGCACAGGCACACCGAGCCTCTCAGAAACGATCGACCTGACCAAGCTGGCATTCGATCTCGGTTTCGACGGCGTCCTGGCCCTCCCACCCTATTACTTCCGCAATGCCAGTGACAATGGTCTATTTCTGTGGTTCCGTGAGCTCATCCGGAAAGCCGTCCCAGCCGATGGCTTTTTACTCGGCTACCACTTTCCCAGAGTGGCGGGCATTGGCTTTTCACTGGATCTGCTGGCGCGCCTGAAGGAAGCCTTCCCCATCCAGTTCGCGGGGCTCAAGGACTCCTCTCACGATGCGGAGCTTGCGCGTCAGCTCGGTGAGAAATTCGGTTCGGACCTGGCGGTATTCACGGGCACAGATTCCTATCTGCAGCTCGCCATGCAGAATCATGCTGCAGGCTGCATTACCGCGCCGGCGAACATCCTCTCGCCCGATCTACGTCAGACCTGGGAGGCGATGCATACGGGAAATGACTCAACCGAAGCACAAGCGCGCGTGCAACGACAACGCGACATCCTGGATAAATATCCGCCCTTCCCGCCGACTTTGAAAGCCTTACTTCACCGGCGGCACGGTCTCCCTCGCTGGTCTGTGCGGGCGCCGCTCGAAGCTCTTCCGATCGAGGCCGAAGAACGAGTGGTTCAGGAGTTTGAAAAAGTCAACGCCTAACGACTTTCACAAGGCATGTGTTCACGAAAACGCCCAGCACAGTTTCAGATGCTGGGCGTCTGTTTCATCGCACACAAAATTAGTTTATTCCGTTTCTACTCCGCAGCGAATCGCTATCGCCAAAAGTAGTGGACACGCTCTTGCTGATATAGCGTTTGCCGGCGTTCAGGGCGCGGATGGCCGCGACCAGCTCGGACCCCGCCGAATCTTTCAATAGATACCCTGCCGCGCCGGCTTCCAGGGCGCGCTGGACATACTCGGTGGTATGGTGCATCGAAAGAATTGCCACTTTCGTATTTTCACAGATCTTGCAGATATGTTTGGTCGCCTCGATCCCGCTCATCACAGGCATAGAGATATCCATTACGATCACATCCGGGCAATGCTGTCTGGCCTGGTCTATTGCCTCCTGTCCATTGGCGGCCATCGAGATAATCTTGATATCTCCCGCAGCTTCAAGCAGAAACCGTAAACCATCTCGCAGGATGGCATGATCATCCGCCAGGATCACCGTGATCATTGATTCTTCTCTTTCTCAGACGGAGACAGGTCGGTGGTGTCAATCGGTATCTTCACTTCAACCGTCGTCCCTTTCCCGGGAACTGAGTTGAGCTTCAAGCTCCCGCCAAAGGCCTCGGCGCGCTCGCGCATGATCGTCAAGCCGTGGCTGCCAGGCCGGTTCGCGTTCTGCCAGGAGGTGATTCCCAGTCCGTTATCCTGAACAATCATACAAATGGTATTCTCCTCGCGCCGCAGTGTCAGCCTCACCTGGCTCGCCTGCGCATGTTTTACTGTATTCATCAATGCCTCCTGTGCAATTCTCAGGAAGGTCATCTCGATACTGGGGCCAAGCCTCGGGATCGGTTGCTCGGGCTTTTCAAACCTGGTTTGGATCTCGTACCTCGATGTGAACTGGGTGAGGTGTGATTCGACTGCCGCCTCCAAGCCATAATCGTCTAGCACCGATGGGCGCAGGTTCGACATGACATCGCGAACCAGCGCAATCGTTTCGGCGACCAGCTTCATCGAGTCATTCAGGCGCGTGCTGATCTGCTCGTCCACCTTGCCTCCCAGCTGGCCGCTGATGATGATCAGGTTGATGTTCAAAGCGGCCAGGGTTTGCCCAACGCGGTCGTGCAGCTCACGTGCAATGGCACGCCGCTCGTCCTCCTGTACTTCCACCAGGCGCTGGGAGAGGACCTGTAAACGCTCGCGGCTTTCCTGCAATGCCCGCTCGGCGCGCTTGCTCTCGGTGATATCCACTGTGACGACCACGGCGCCCACATCCGCTACGTTGACCGGGGCGGCGCTCACGCTCGTCCAAACCACTTCATTGTCCTCCAGAATCACGCCGGTTTCCACATTGTAAACCGTTTTGCCTTCTGCGAGGGCGCGCCGGCTGGCAAATTCACCAGCGGGCATCATGGTGCCATTCGCCCGAATGTATTTTCTGGAGAGCTCTGGTTCCGTGGACCCACGTGCCTTTGGCATCTTCAAGATATGCGCCAGCGCGGTATTCATCTGGATGATCTGTCCCTGCAAATCCAGGAAGGAAATTCCGACTGGCAGCAGCTCGAACAACGTGCTCAGCTTTTCTTCGTTCTCGCGCGCGGCAGCCTCACTCTTGCGCAGTGCATCTTCGATTCGCTGGCGTTCCGTAATCTCATCTCGCAGGGTCTGATTGACGGCCCGTAATTTGGCGGTGCGGCTGAGCACGCGTTCTTCCAGTTGCAGATTTAATTGCTGGAGAGCTTCCTCGGCTTGCTTGCGCTCGGTAATATCGTAGAGACAATTGATCGCGCCTGTGATCTCACCGTACTCATTCCGCAAGATCAGCGGGTGAGCAACGACATTCCGCCTCTGACCATCCTCGCGCTCGACGAGGATTTCAAATTCATAAGGCTGGAGGGTTTCTCTCTTCAACGCGCGCGCCATCGGACACTGTTCTGGAGGCATGAACCTGCCATCTGGATAGAAGATCTTGTAGGAGCCACAATACCTTTCGCTCGGATCATTCTTCTTGGGCTCGCGTCCCCACAAATCCACAGCACGATGGTTGTATTCCTGGATCAGCCCGTTGGCATCGCAGCTATAGACGGCCACAGGGACCAGCTCGAACAGGTTACGATATCGCTCTTCCGAAGCACGCAGGGACTCTACCGCCTGCTTGTGCCCGGTGATATCTACCTCTACAGTCACAGCAGATTGGGATTTACCTGTAGAATCCACGATCGGAGAGACACTGGCATCCACCCAGATCACCGTCCCATCCTTTCGAAGGAGGCGTCGTTCGAGCTTGAACGGAGTGCCCTCGAGCATGAGACGTTCATAGGAGCGCTTATTTTCGGCAATATCATCCGGATGCATAAAGTCCCACATGGTTCTGCCGAGTAATTCCGTTTCCGTGCGGCCCAGCATGTTGCAGAATGCCTCATTCACAAAGATCAAGCGTCCCTCGGCATCCTTGCGGACAATGCCAGCCGTGGCCTGGCGGAGAATGGCCCGGAAACGTTCTTCCGATTCGCGCAGAGCTTCCTCTGCCCGCAGGCGTTCGGTCACATCGAAGGCTGTCCCACCGATCAGGCTTGTGCTGCCATCTGGGCCCGGGATGGGGAATTTGCTGACCAGCGAGGAATGCAGTACACCGTCGGCATGTACCAGGGTTTCGATGACCTGTACTCCCTTCTCGTCCTGTAGGGCCAACTCATCATTCCTGCGGAATTGCTCTGCCACTTCTGCAGGGAAGATGTCCTCGTCCCTGAGCCCATAAAGCATCTCACTTGGCATGTTGAAGGCCTTTTCGGCCGCGGCATTGGCGTATACATAGCGACCCTGTATATCTTTGATCCAGGCGAGTCCGGGGAGATGCTGCATGAAATGTGCGAAACGCTCCTCGCTTTGCCGTAACGCCTCCTCTGCCCGCTTGCGTTCGGTGATATCGAGAGTCACGATGATGGCATGACCGATCGAGTCGAGCAAGGGGGCCTGCTGGGTCCAATAGAAACGCCCTGCATGTTCCGTCTCAAAACTGACCGTTTCCCCGGCGAAGGTCCGCCGCAAGCGATCCTCCATCCGCGCTCCCCGTTCGTCGGGGAAGGACTCGATTACGGTACGACCCTCGAGCATTTCACGGGAGAGCCTGAACGCTTCGGTGACCGGGCCTTCTGCAACGAGATAACGGAAGTCTTTATCCACCACATAGACCCCGCCGCCCGGGATGCTGCGCGCAATCGTCCTATACAGAGACTCGCTTGCGCGCAGGGCTTCTTCCGCGCGCTTGCGCTCGGTCACATCGATGACAGCCGCGACAGCGCTTTTCGGTTTACCGTGCGCATCTGTGATGGCGGATACCGAGTTATGAACCCAGACAACCGAACCATTGGAACGGATGTAGCGCTTTTCAATTTCAAAGGATGTCCCCTCCGCCATCAAACGCCCAAACAACTCCAGATTTTTTGGCAGATCGTCCGGATGTGTAACATCCTGCATTCTCATCTCGTTCAAAAGCTGCTGACGGGAATAACCGGTGATTTCGCAGTAACGATCGTTGACCATAATAAATTTTCCGGTCAGATCTGTTTCGGAGATGCCTCCAATCGTTTGGTTGACAATACCGCGATAGCGTTCCTCGGATTCACGTAATGCTTCCTCGGCACGCTTGCGTTCGGTGATATCGATGCCAATGCCCACGCGCATATCGTTCGAGAGACGGATGTTCGACCATGAGGTTTCCAGCGTGCGCCCGTCCCGGGTCCGCATCTGGATGTCCATCCATTCGTTCTCCACGCAGCGATCCATGAACTGGGCGACTCTCTCACGGTACTGCCGGTCCGGATAGATAGTCTCCATGAGCGAGATCCCGGCTGCATCATCACTGCTCCAGCCGATCAGCTGCTCGAACTGCCTGTTCAGCCTCATCAGCTTGCTCGAAGGATCGTAAATCGTGAGCATAACAGGAATAGATTCGAAAATGCGGCTCAGCAATTCCCTTTCATGTGCCAGGGCCTCTTCGATCCGCTTCCGTTCGGTGATATTTTGCGACACACCATACATTCGCTCTGGCTTGCCTTCGCGATCATAGATGGTGCGTGCATTCATTTCCAACCAGATCACCTGTCCGTTTACCGGGTTGATGATGCGGTATTGCAGGTCGCGCAAATCTTCCTGTCTTTCGAAGGCTTTCGACATCATCTCCTGAACGGTCAGGGAATCTTCGGCAGGACTCAGCTGTAACAGTGCATCCATGCTGTCTGTCGAGATCAGTTCCGCCGGGAAACTCATCGCTTCCGCGAAGTTCTCAGAGACCGTGAATTGCTGACTCGGGACATCGAATTCCCAGGCGAACATTCCAGCAGCATCGGTCGCCAACCGCATCCGTTCCTCGGAAGCTCGCAGCGCTTCTTCCACCTGTTTGCGCTCGGTGATATCGATACCTGAGGACTGTGCTTCCAGCCAGCGCCCGTTTGCATCGAAACTCAGGGCGCGGTTTGTCCAGAGCGTCCAGCGCTCCCCGTCCCTCGTGTCGAAGCGGTTTTCAATCTGCACTTGAGGTTCTTCCGGACTCAGACTATCTAACATTGCCTGCACGGAGGCGCGGTCTTCTTCCGCGATGAAGCCCCAAAAGTTGCGGCTTGCCAGATCCTCGGGCGTTGTACCGCGCGCCCGGGCGTAAGCCCCGTTGACAAAGAGAATCGTTCCATCCGGCCGGAAGCGGCAGAGCATTTCTGACTGGCTTTCGACCACGGCCCGGTAACGCTGCTCGCTTTCCCGTAACTGCACGTCGGCGCGCTTTCGGTCAATGGCCGAGGCGAGCAGGCGCGCGATCGTTTGACCGAGATCGAGCTCACCCTCCTCAAACGCGTGCGGCGCATCGAAGTAGACCATGAACTTGCCGATCAGTGTCCCATTGGAAACGAGTGGAATGAACGCCAGTGAAGCAATGCCTTCCGCCTGGATGACGGCTCGCAGCGACGCGCTCAACTCTGCGGCCCGGACGTCGTCCATGACGACCGGCTGCGGATCTCTTTCATCCGGCTTCCAGGGAGAATGACCGTCGGTCGCCTTTCGATAGTCCTCAGACAGCCCGCGCCAGGCGACGAAACGCATGACGTTTGCATCATCGTAAAGCAGGATCGAGGCTCGATCACATTGCAGCGCCTTGAGGATCGCATCCAGAGATGCATCGAACACGGCGGTAAGAGACTCTGTATGGTGCAGCTCATCGGATAAACGATATAAGGACTCCTGCTGACGCGCATATTCCGCCAAAGCAGTCTCCGCTTGCTTACGTTTTTCAATATTCAGAACGACTCCCACGCCGCCCTTTGGCTCGCCTGCCGAATCGTGGATCACCGTAACACTGACACTTGTCCATAGCACTGATCCATCCTTGCGGATGAAACGCTTCTCGAACTGATATGGGTTGTCCTGGTCGACCATCCGTTTGAACAAGCGCTTGTTCTCTTCCAGATCTTCGGCGAAGGTTAATTCCCATATCGTTTTACCGAGCAATTCCACTTCAGAATAGCCAAGCATTTCACAGAAGGCAGCGTTGACAAATATTAAACGTCCCTCCAGGTCCGTCTCGGAAATACCAGCCGTTGCCTGGCTCACCAGCGCCCGAAACCGCTCCTCCGATTCGCGCAGCTGCTCTTCTGCCTGTCTTCGCTCGGTGATATCGCTGGCGTAAAGGTTCACGTAACCGGCTGTGGGAACCGGCGCCAGTGTACAAGAAAAGAACTTTCCACCATATTCAAGCTCAAATTCCGGCTTGAGGCCCGAAGTAAATGCCTCTGTGATGGCCTTCTGTACCTCTTCGGGAATCGGCTGGCCTGCTCGCTGGGTCCAGTAATCCACCAGGGGTCGAGCAGCCGGATTCGCATACCGGACTGTGCCCTCTGGCGTGAGCCGCATCACCGGATGAGGATTCTCCTCCGGCATCCGAGAGATGACAGCAATTTCATCCCGGGCCTTCTTGCTCTCGGTAATATTCTGTGCCACACCGAACATCCGCTCGGGATTTCCCTTGCTGTCATATACGATTTTCGCACTGATCTCGAGCCAGACGATCTGGTCGTTTTCCGGATTAATCACGCGGATGGGCACTGCACGTATATCGCCCTGTAGCTCCACTGCGTTTTCAAAGGCTCCCGAAATGCGCTCGATATCTTCTTCGGGGCTCAATGCCCACAAAGTCTCAAATTTGTTTTTCGGCAGCAAGCCCGCGGAAAAACCAAGCACCTGCTCGAAGCTGTCGGCAATGATATAGCTTTCCGTTTGGAAATCCCATTCCCACATGAACATCTGTGCCGCACCGGTAGCGAGCCGCAGACGCTCTACCGATTCGCGTAGAACCCTTTCCACATCTTTGCGGTCAGAGATATCCAGCACCACGCCCACCGTGTAAATTGGCTTCCCCTCCTCATCGCAGACCAGCGAGCGTGTTATCTCTACCCAGATGATCTCACCATCCTTGCGCACATATCGCTTTTCGATTCGGTAAAATGGAATTTTGCCGCCAATCAACTGTTCGTACAGCCGGACATCGATTCCATAATCGTCATCGTGGGTACAGTCTTTGATGCCGCGTCGCAGTAATTCTCGCCGTGAATAACCCAAAATGCGGCAGAACTCTTGGTTGACATCCATGTACCTTCCATCAAGGGAAGCTTCCACAATTCCAACCGGAATGTGCTCATACACTGCCAGCAGATGTTTCCCATTCGGCCTGGACAATTCCCGGCTGTTTCCTTTGGCTGCCTTTATTTTGGGCGGGCTCTTCTCTGCTTTGATTTTGCGATCCGTTTTCATAACTTTACCTTTACTTATAAAGTGACAAAACGATACAAACCGATGCCCCACTTGCTCTATTGATCGCCTCAATTCATCTATTATAGTGGCTCCCAAGTGGAAGACGATTTGTCATTGGTCCTGCCACAGCCAAATACCGCTCTACCTGGAGAGCGGCTGAAACCTCTGCGACGAAACTGTAATGGGATGTGGAGAATTATAGGCTCTGCAGGATTAAGCCGTTTCTCGCAACGGAGACCGGCCTGATCTGACCTATGGCACTATTATACAGTTAGATTCGATACGGATTCAACTCAGTTTGTTACTTTTTTGTTACAAATAGAATTTATCAGTAAATTTCGCAGATCCCTGTAGAAATTCCATCTTTGAGTGGGGCAAGCAGCGGTACAATACACTTTATGAACCAATGGAGATTGTTGATCACGCCGCCAGCGCGCGGCAGCTGGAACATGGCCGTGGACGAGGCGATTCTGGAACACCTGGGACGAGGAGAATCTCTCCCAACCCTGCGGCTCTACGCGTGGGACCCGGCCTGTCTCTCGCTTGGGCATAGCCAACCCTTCGCGGACGTAGATAGGGCACGCCTGGCGGCGCGCGGCTGGGAAGTGGTCCGCCGGGCCACGGGCGGGCGGGCCATTCTGCATACCGATGAGCTCACCTATTCGGTCACAGGTAATGCTGAGGACCCCGTACTGGCAGGCGGCGTACTGGAAAGCTATAGCCGGATCGCGCAGGCCTTGTTTCTGGCTCTCATGAATTTGGGTTTGCCGGTGGAGGTGAAAGAGAGAAAAACGATCGATCAGGCAGTGCCCAATCCTGTTTGTTTCGAAGTGCCATCCACATATGAAATTACGGTGGGAGGGAAAAAGTTAATTGGCTCGGCGCAGGCGCGTAAAAAAGAAGGCGTGCTTCAGCATGGATCGCTGCCTCTTACAGGCGATCTGACGCGGATCTGTCAGGCATTGGTCTTTGAAAACGAAGCGGCCCGAGAGAACGCCGCGCAACGCTTATTGACGCGCGCAACGACGGTCGAGTCCGTGTTGGGAGAGACGCTCAACTGGGACGTGGCGGCTCAGGCATTCATCCACGCCTTTGAATCACAATTGGGATTATGTTTTGAAAGGGGAGATTTATCGGCTTCAGAATCGAAACGAGCTGCAGAGATGGTGAGAGAGAAATACGATCATCCGTCGTGGACAGAACGTCTATAACGATTATCCCTGATCGTCGACAAAGATCGTGTTCGGGTATCCTAGCGCAGCAAAGAACTTGAAGAGGTACGCTTCCGCGTTGACCTGCGCCTGTTCGAGGATGCCATCCTCGATGGCCGCGGCGCGGATCTCCTCCTCCGCCCGCTGTCGGACGAGCGTTTCCAGGTTTACATCGGGTTTGGCAAGAATACCTGTTTCACGGTCATACACATAGGATTTTTCGTTATCAAGCGTAGCGATAAAGATTTCGGTGGGGGGCAGTCGCACGGTCAACACGCCGTTCTCGAAGCGCATATGTTCAGGCTGAAGCTTCTCCATGTCGATGCCGGCGATGACCGTGCCGTGACCGACAAATAGGATCTTGTCGCCAAACAAAGCCTGGAACGTGCCGCCGCCGGTTTCGCCCGTGATCACTTTCTCGATGCTGTACTGGATCGTCTCGAGCCGCGCCAGCGCGCGTACTTCGTTGATATATGTGACGGGGTCTGGAATAATCGTGGGGGTTGGGTTGAGCAGGTTCGAGACCTGGGTTTGTAACGCCTGGTTTGCCTGGTTGACCTGCTGGAACGGCGCGGTGGCGGCCTGCGCCGATTCACGAACTGTTTGCACAATAAAATACGCGGCAACCAGCACCACACCGATAATCAACAGGGAAGTTAAACTATTGTTCTTCATGCAGGTATTATAACCAGTACTCTACGAAAACTGAAAGATTCACCGAAAGCAGGGGTGCGGGCGCTGCGCAACCGCCCGCACCCCTGCTTTCGGGCTTCCCTTGATAGTTTCGTAATCTACTGATAATCTTAATAGACCAGACGTGAACCGTAGAATTATTCCATTTATTGTCATCATTGTACCAATTTTTGCTTTGCTCCTTGCCAACTGCAATTTACCGCGCATTCAGCTTGTCGAGCCTACGGTGACCAATACAGCCAGTCCGGCAGCCACCCTTGTCGTCACGCCAACCGACACAGCGCCGCCACCATTCGCAACCGCGGAACTTGGACTCGCGGAAAATCCGTTGATCCTTGCCCTGCCGCCGACTGCCAACACCCCGGAACAAATCGATGCTGCCAACGTGATTGCCTCCCAATTTACCGAACGAACCGGCTATACGGTTGTTACGATTGTTCCCGAATCGTACGCCGCACTTATGGATGCACTGGAGAGGGGAAATGCGCATATTGTCGTACTCGATCCGTTGGCTTATGAGCTTGCTTATCAACGCGGCCTGGTGCAAGCTTCGTATGCTGTTTTGAGGGAGGGGGAAGGCAAATATGGCGCGCAGTTTCTGGCCTCCCGCCGGGGCGGTTTTACTTCCTATTTTGATGAAGGCACGGGCGAAAACCTGGATGAGGCGCCGGTGGCGCTTGCCCAGTTTGCTGGCAAAAAACCCTGCTGGAGTGAAGAGACATCACCATCCGGATACATCGTTCCCCTGGGGTATCTCAACCAGAACCAGATCGCGACCAAGCCCGCGGCCTTTGTGGAAGGCCATCCGACGGTGGTGCGCTCTCTCTATGCCAGCGGCATCTGTGACTTCGGCGCGACCTACATCGACGCCCGCAAGTTCCCTTCTCTCGAAGATGAATTCCCAGATCTGGTGGAGCAGGTGATCGTGGTCTGGCGGATCCCGCCGATCATCCCCTATGAGGTGCTGGCGCTTTCCACTAAAATGCCGCAAGGGATGCGTGACCTGTTTGCAAGTTTTGTTCCCGCCATCGTGCAGACGGAGGCGGGGAAGGCCGCTTTCCAAACAGTTTATAATATCGAAGAAATGGAAGCCGTCAACGATGGTTATTATGAGGAGTTCCATTTATATGTAGGTGCATCTGGACTCGATCTTTCGACTATTGTCGAATGACAGGGACGATTCTTTTTCTAATCAAAAGCCACTTGTCTTAATTTTCAATACATTGTATTATCAAAACTGTTAGGGAGATTTTCCCAAATCTAAATTCTTCAAGAGGAGAAGAAAATGAAAAAACTGCATGTGTTACTTGCGATGCTGGCAGTGCTTGTGCTCGTCGTCTCTGCCTGCGCGCCCGCCACCACTGAGGCGCCTGCCACCGAGGCGCCAACGGAAGTCATGACAGAAGCGCCGACCGAAGTCATGACAGAAGCGCCAACGGAAGCACCGACGGAAGCGGCGACTGAGGCCCCTACATCTGAGATTGGCACACCGGAACATCCCATCAAAGTGTTGTTCGTCCCGTCGGTGGATGCGAACATGATTGTCACAGGTGGTGAGGTGATGGCAAATGCACTCAATGAGGCAACCGGACTGACCTTCGAAGTCAGCGTGCCGACCTCCTATGCAGCCACCATCGAAGAGATGTGCGCTTCCCCCACAGACACGATGGCATTCATCCCCGCCTTTGGTTACGTGCTCGCAAATGACCTGTGTGGTGTGGATGTTGCCTTCAAAGCCGTTCGCCGTGGCTGGGGTGTCTACTGGACCATGTTCGTTGTAGGTCGAGATAGCGACATTCAGTCTCTCGCGGATCTCGAAGGCAAGAAGTGGGCCTATCCCGATGCTGGCTCCACCTCTGGCTATCTCGTCCCGCTTGTACAGCTGAAAGAAGAAGGGGTTACCCCTGGTGAAACCCTCGAAGCGGGTGGTCATCCGGAAGCCGTTCGCGCCGTCTACAACGGCGAAGCCGATTTCGCCACCGCGTTCTATAGCCCCTGGGCAGCTCCCGAGGGCGCCGATGCCTGGGCAATTGGCGATGATCCGGAAGTCCCGGTTGACCCCGGCACCTGTGCACTCAGCGATGACAACAGCCAGCTGCTGTGCGAAGGTTATCGCGTGCTGGACGCCCGTGCTAACATCCGTGAAGAGTTCCCCGATGTGGTAGAAAAGGTCCGCATTCTGGCGCTCTCCCCGGAAATCCCGAACGACACCCTGTCCTTCTCGCCTGACTTCCCGGCGGAGCTGCGCACCCAGATCGAAGAGGCCCTGGTTGCTTTCGCCGAGACGGAAGAATGGGCGACCTCCATCGGCAGTGAAGACTTCTATGGCTGGTCTGGCCTGGAGCCCGCCACCGATGCCGATTACGACTTCGTGCGTAAGCTCGTTGCCGAATCTGGCACAACGATTGAATCGCTCCGATAGTCAAGTTTGTGTATCCTGAATTTCGGGCAGAGACTAAGTCTCTGCCCGAAATTGTACTCATTCAAAATCATTTTCTTTTTTATAATCGAGGGGCAATACACGACACACATCACCGATAATGAGAATAGACTATGCTCCAAGTAAAAAACCTGACCAAAATTTATGAGGGCGGAGTGCAAGCACTCAACGATGTCTCTTTCGAAGTTCCCAAGGGACAGTTCCTGGCTGTCATCGGCTTGAGCGGCTCCGGGAAATCGACACTCCTGCGCTGCATCAATCGCCTGATCGACCCCACCTCCGGGCAGATCCTCTGGGATGGGGAGGATATTACGGCTGCCACACCGGAGGAAATGCGCCGCATCCGACGACGCATCGGGATGGTGTTCCAGCACTTTAACCTGGTCCATCGCTCCAAAGTGATCACCAATGTGCTGGCAGGCAGGCTAGGGTATGTCAACCCGGCATGGAGCTTCTTCAACCGCTTCCCGAAAGAGGATCTCGAAAAGGCCAGGCAGCAATTGGAGCGGGTCGGGATTGCCGATAAAGCCGATCAGCGCGCCGACGAATTAAGCGGTGGGCAGCAGCAGCGCGTGGGCATTGCCCGCGCCCTCATGCAGGACCCACAGATGATCCTGGCCGATGAGCCGGTGGCCAGCCTTGATCCCGTCCTGGCGCACAGCATCATGAGACACCTCGAAGAGATCAACAAGAACGACGGCGTGACGGTTCTGTGCAGTCTGCACTTCCTGGATCTGGTCCATCGCTATGCGGATCGAGTGATCGCACTCAATCAGGGCAAGCTGGTCTTTGAGGGATTACCGAAAGAGATCGACGATCAGAAATTCAGAGATATCTATGGCCGTGACGCCGAACGGGTGGGGTAAGGATGAACGATAAAAAACCATCTCCGTGGAAATCCTTACGAACCGGACTGGCAGTTCTCCTGGTCTTGATCGTATTTGCTTATGGATTTGAGATCACGAACATCGACCTGGCCGAGCTGCGTAGCGAACAGCGCCAGCAAAGCTTGCAGCGTGTCACTCGCGCTTTAGCACAGCCCGATATCTTTGAATTCGAGCAGGAAGAAGAGCAAGGCATGGCGCCGGTGTATGTGACCTGCCCTGCAGACGGCGCGGTTCCTGAAGTCCCCGCACCAGATACGTCCGGCCCGTATATGACGGTCACCCCGACCTGTGCCGAGCCGGAGGAAGTTGTGACCGTGGAAGGCTTCAACTTCTTCCCGAATGCCAGCGGTCCGGTTAGATTCGTGCCGGGGAATGATCCCACAAACGTAGTGGAATTGGGCAATGTGGTCGCCTCGACCGATGGAGAGGGGCACTTTGTGACGGAGCTCGAGCTGCCAGACCGTCCGAGTGAGGATGTGCAATTCATCCGCGCGACGATGCGACGTAATATCGGCACTCCGCGCTTTACAGAAACCGCTCGGATCACATGGGAAAAAATCGTCGAGACCGTCTTCCTGGCCCTGCTGGCAACTACCCTGGGAACGATCCTGGCTATCCCGCTTAGCTTCATTGCCGCGCGCAATCTCATGCGGTCGGTGCGCAGCCCACTGGCCAGTATTGCCCTGTCGATCATTGGCTGGCCGCTGGGCATCGCAATCGGTTATCTCATCGTGAGCCGCATCGGACAGCTCTCAGCATCTGTTACCAATAGCACACCCATGATATTGGCCAGTGTCATCCTGGCTCCTGTCATCCCCTGGTTTCTTTTCCGTTGGGCACTGCCCCAGGAGGAGATCAAGGTCCCGAGTCTTGCCACGCGCGCGGCTCGTCTGCTGGCTTTATTGGTTGCCTTGCTGGTCGGGTTGTTTTGGCTCTTTCAACTCGCACAGTTGACGGCAAATATCAGCCTGGCCATTCGCGAGTCGCTGGGTCCAGCCGGCTTTTTAGCAACCTTCCTGTTCCAGATCAGCGATATCCTGCGGGTGACCACACCGGCGATCGGGGCTCTCGCCGCCGGCGGGACGTTGAGCAGTGTCCTGGCGCGCCTGGGGCAACGCGCGACCGAGAAAGGCAATCCGGCCAGTGTCAAGCTGATCAATATCCTCCTGGCAATGGCTGCCGGAGCGACCATCTTTGGCTTGCTCGGACAGCTGGTAGAATGGCTTTACCGGATCGGTGAACCGATGTATACGACCTGGATCCCCATTCTCGTCGGCGCGCTGCTTGGGTTGCTTGTGGCCCTTTTGACCCGTGCCAAGGACACGCTGCCAATCGGTCTGGTCATTTACACGATCACGCGTACGTTCCTGAACACGCTGCGTTCGGTGGAAGCTGTGATCATGGCGATCGTGTTTGTGATTGCCGTGGGCATCGGTCCGTTTGCAGGGGTGCTGGCCCTCGGCCTGCATACGATTGTGAGCCTCGCCAAGCTGTATTCTGAACAGGTGGAGAGCATCTCCGCCGGACCGCTGGAGGCCGTTCAGGCCACGGGCGCAAACCGCTTGCAGACCATCATTTACGCAGTTATTCCTCAGATCGTCCCACCTTATATTTCATACACGATGTACCGCTGGGATATCAACGTCCGGATGTCCACGATCATAGGTATCGTGGGCGGTGGTGGGATCGGCTTCGTGCTGATCCAAAACATTAACTTGCTCAACTACCGAGCCGCCAGCGCACAAATGATCGCGATTGCGATCGTGGTTTCCATGATGGACTATATCAGCTCGGTCATGCGCGAAAAATACGTTTGACAAATGCCAACAAAAAAAGTCCCGTCGCTCGACGGGACTTTTTAGATTGCTCTCACGAGCAGGTTACGGCAGGGAGCTGTTGATCGTGCTGAAGGTGTTACCGATCTTGGGTCCCAGCAAGCGCATAACGGCGATGACGACGATCGCGACGAGTGCAAGGATGATCGCGTACTCCACCAGGCCCTGGCCTTTTTCCTTTGGTGCAAATAACATGGCAGAAATCCTTTCTAAATTTAATGTAAAGTTGTGCCTGAGGACCACCCTCAGAACTATTCATCAGTATATCTATTTTAGGTAAAAATTCAACCCCTTGCGAGGGGCTAAGATTTACAAGATTGTTAATAATTTAGGTAGGGAAATCCCCCCTTTTTATTACAGGCTACGCGACATATTTGGTTGACATTTAAGCATTTTATTTTAATCTTGCAGGAGAGTAAAAAAACTCTGAAAGGTCCTATAGTGTAAAATGCCAATCATGCTAAAGCGTATGTTTCACTGGATCTGGCATCATCTCCTTCATCTGGCATCTTTGGGGCTCGCAATTGTGTTGCTGCCGCGCCTGATCACGGGTGTTCATGCTGCCAACCGCATGTACCAGGAGACGGAGGCGCCCGCCAGGCGGGTTGCCATCATTTTTGGCGCGGGATTACGACGGGACGGGACACCGACCGCGATGCTGCGCGACCGGGTACTGACGGGCGCGGAGCTTTATTTCAGCGGCAAGGTCGAAAAACTCCTGATGAGCGGCGACAACCGTTTTGTAGATTACAACGAGCCCGAGTCGATGCGGCAATTTGCCCTCTCCGTCGGTGTCCCGGATGAAGCCATTGTTCTGGATTATGCCGGCAGGCGGACCTACGATACCTGTTACCGCGCCAAAGCCATTTTCGGGGTGGATCGTGCCCTTCTGGTCACACAGGGATTCCACCTGCCGCGCGCGCTGTTCCTGTGCAATATGCTCGGTATGGATACGCTGGGGGTCGAAGCCATCCACTGCTACTGGAACGGGTCGCCTTTCGTCTGGGATGTACGCGAGCAGTTCGCTACTGTGGCTGCCTTCCTGGACCTCTATATCAGCAGCCCGCTGCCCCTACTTGGGAATCCGGAACCGATGTTTGTGGATTAAATTCTCGTCTCTACACGAAAAGCCGCTCTGAATCAGACCAGATGCCTCCTATATTTAGGGGGCAGGGAAATCCCCCATATTCGATTTCCAGGGACCCGGGTTGTGGATAACTCGCGATTATTTGTGGATAACTGGCTCCCGCTGTGGAGAAGTACAAACCTGGTGGAAAATGTCCACAAATCTATACCCCCATATATGGTCACGGTCTTTGCCCTTCTCCAAGATGTGGATTGGATGAGAAAGCGGCTTTTCCTGTGGATAAATCTGTGGGTAAGTCCTCCGGATTCTTTCCACAGAAAGACGAGTCTCCGGGTTAGGGAAAAAGCCCAACATCTGGGGTGAGTCGTTACCTGACATCCCACCAGTATGGTGGATCAGGACTTATCCACATTATCCACAGCCCCTACTACGATTACTATTCTTAAACTATATTTATAAATACTGGGATTCCTTCCAGACTCGGGCCACAGACAATGATTTCCATAATGCCTGCGATCGAATATAGACCCTTGTGTTGCTAAGAGCAATGGATGCTTGTATCGGAAGGATAAATCCTGTACAATGCAAGATATACACATACTCTGAGCTGGGAGGTTCGGCATGGATGTGATCAAAGTATCGGCAAACTCCCGTACGTCTGCTGTGGCCGGCGCAATCGCGGGCGTGATTCGTGAGCATCATCGAGCGGAAGTACAGGCAATTGGGGCGGGAGCAGTCAACCAGGCGATCAAAGCTCTGGTGTTAGCGACAGGGTATTTGAAGAACGACGGCATCGACGTAGCATGTGTGCCCGAGTTCGCAGACGTGGCCATCGACGACAAGGTGCGCACAGCTATCAAACTTGTGATCGAGCCGCGTAAGTAATTTGTATCCGAATTAAGTAGGGTGGTTTATAATGCCGTAGGGATAAAGAACAGATCCCTGCGGCATTTTTCTATGCAACACGCAAAAGGTTTCTGGCGCGGACTTTTTTTCTTTTTGCTCATCATCGCCCTGTGCGGCGGCATGGCACTGCCCGGCGTGAGCCTCCCCGCGCGTGCCGCGCCGCAGATGCAGACGCCAGCCATAGATATTGTAATTAGCGAAGTTAGGTTTCGTGGCTCAGCCGGGGCCGGTGATGAATTTATTGAGCTTTTCAATCCAACGCAGGCGACAGTAAATCTCAATGGTTGGTCCATCAATCGATCAAATGATACTGGCGCCACAAACCCACATTATTCGTTTACAGCGGATGTTTTTTTACAGCCTGGCCAATACTACTTAATAGCTAATAACGCGTATGACGACCCTGCCGTGATGGCAGATGCTACATATGGTACAGGAATTAACGATGCTGGAGGAATTGCACTGATAAGACCCGACAGCAGTATTGCCGATGAAGTTGGACTCGGTTCTAATTCCGCATATCAGGAAGGCACACCGTTAACCTCCCTTGGCAATAACAACGCTGATCGCAGTTATGAACGAAAGCCTGGCGGAGCATTGCACAGTTGTCAGGATACTAACGATAACTCGTCGGATTTTCAATTGCGTGATCCAAGCAACCCCCAGAACTTTTCCAGTCCTTTACTTCCTTGTGTAATAATAACCAATGTTACATCATCGGTAGCAGATGCAGTGTACACAACCGGAGCTGTGATTGATATAGCAATAACATTTAATAGTGTAGTAAGTGTTACTGGTTCGCCAACACTATTACTTGAGACCGGGACAACCGATAGAACTGCAACATACACCTCAGGTAGTGGCACAAATACTTTAACCTTTAATTACACAGTTACGGCTGGGGATTTATCTTCTGATTTAGATTATGTAGCAACTAACTCCCTGAGTACTGGGACGATTACAAGCGCATCCGGAATTGTCATTCTTACGTTACCGGCCCCTGGCGCGCCGGGTTCACTAGGAGCCAATAAAGACATTGTGATCGATAATGGAATTGCCCCCAGTGTAACGTCTTTCGTTCGCCAGACGCCGAGCTCAGGATCAACAAATGCAGATAGCCTTGTTTTTCGAGTTACATTTAGCGAGGCAATGGCAAACGTTGATGTTAGTGACTTTGTTGTAACAGGTACAACTGCCACACCGACATTACTGACCGCAGTAAGTGCAGATGTTTATGATATTACGGTCGCAGGAGGAAACCTTCCAAATCTCAATGGTACTGTTGGCTTGGATCTGAGTCAGACCCAGGATATTGAAGATGCAACTGGAAATCCTCTGCCGACAGTAGAGCCGTCAGTCGATCATACTTATAGAGTCGATAATCTCGGTCCAACGGTAACTGTCAATGAGGACTCAAGTCAGCCGGACCCTGCAGCTGTATTACCGATCAGCTTTAGGGTTGTATTCTCCGAGCCAATTATTGCCAGTACATTTGCGGTGGATGATATTAGCCAAACAGGAACAGCAACAGGCATTACATGGACAATTACAGAGTCGAGTAACGGGGCCAATACAGATTTCACCTTGCGTGCCACAGCGGTGACAGGGGCTGGAACCCTCGTCCCATCTATTGCCGTTAGTAGGGTAACGGACGCAGCCGGAAATCCTAACGCAGCCAGCACAAGCACTGACAATAGCGTTACCTATACTATTATCCCTACCTTAACAAATATAGTCATCAGTGAATTTCGCACAACAGGTCCGGGTGGGGCAAGCGACGAGTTTGTTGAAATCTACAATCCAACTACCAATCCGGTTGACATCAGCGGCTGGATTCTGAGTGGTTCCAATAGCAGTGGGAATACAGATAATCGAGCGACGATCCCAGCCGCAACGCTCCTTCGCTCCGGTCAGTATTTTTTGATCGCTCACAATAACTATACTGGAACGGTGTCCCCTAATCTCAGGTATGGCACATCGATTTCAAACGATGGAGGAATTGCGCTCATTAATTCGGCTGGTGATATTGTTGACGAGGTAGGGATGCATCAGGATTCGTTTTATCAGGAGGGGACGACCCTATCGCCATTATCCGGAACGACCAATCGAAGCTATGAACGCAAAAATGGGGGGACCTCTGACAGCTGCGTGGATACAAATGATAATGCCAGTGACTTTCTGGACGCAAATTCAAATACTATTCACAACTACGCATCCCCTTTGAGCCTGTGTGGAACACCACGTTCTACCCCCAGTGCGACAACGACCCTTATTACTGGTGACACGCCCGATCCATCTCTTAGCAATGGGAACGTCAGTGTGAGCGTGAGAGTCACCGGTGGAGCAACTACACCTACTGGCAGAGTGAGCATTAGCGGTGCAAATACAAATTGTACAATCAATCTAAATACTTCAGGCACAGGTAGTTGTACGGTAAAATTTACATCCAATGGTACAAAGACAATCACTGCTACCTATCTTGGAGACAATACGCATGCGAGTAGCAGTGATACTGAGTCTCATCAGGTGGGCGCTACTTTCGTGCGCACACCCACTCGTACGCCAACCCCTCCGCCTCCACCTCCACTGATCGCCATCAATGAGTTCGTGCCGCGTCC